>MDTB01090952.1_pt1 | contig 34445 bp, 22 predicted proteins | sample 811161 | NCBI WGS metagenome assembly MDTB01 (sample SAMN05326650, study PRJNA326480) | marine metagenome | isolation source: seawater | place: Mediterranean Sea | collected 2009 | reverse complement strand
GTCGAAGAACTGCTTGATTTGCTCAAAGCCTACGAAGACCGCAACCGCTACCGTGCTCGACGCGCCCTTTGGAATCTGCCGAACAAAACCCTACAGCAAGCTCTCAAAAAATGGCTAAGCTCGCTCGACCCGTCGGATGTGAACCATGCTCACCATCTCACTGAAGCGCTATGGCTTCACCAACAGCGGGGTTGGATCAATGCCGAGCTCTTCCAACAAGTGTCCACTCACCGCGATTATCACGCCCGGGCGGCCGCCGCGCACCTTCTCCGTCAATGGTCTGAAGATCTTCCTGGCGCTCACAACCATTTCCTCCGGCTGGCAAACGACGAGCATCCCAAGGTCCGCCTTGAAACTGTCGTCTCTTCCACCTGGGCTGATCCCTCTATCGCGGTCGCAGTGATCGAACAGGTAAGCGAACATCCCCAAGACAAATACCTTAAATTTGCGACTACCAATGCTCGGAAGGCCCTGGCCCCCGCTCTCCAAAATCATCCTATGGCGATCCCGCCAGAGAAACTCGCAGCCCTTCCACTCAGCAAAAGCGTCCTCAGGGCTCTCATTCACCGTCCCAAACTAGATCCCGAGCTTCGGATCAAAGCCCTGAACCACCTTGCCGAGCAAGGTTCCAAAACAAAGGAACAGACATTGGTAGAGATTATTGAACAGCTCGAACGAGAAGAAGGCCCCGCCCTCGAAGATTGGCTCGCAGTCCTCGACTCCACCAAAGTCTCCTCCAGCGGTCTACTCGACTCCTTATTAAAATTGAAGAATTCCACCATCCGGCAAGCCGCTTTTGCTGGACAGCTTCGGTCTGGTCACCTCACTTCTATCCCTCTCGATCCCGATGCCCTTCGATCCATCGCTCGGATCGATTCGCCCGAACTCAAACTCTCCTATCTGGAACCAGCTCAAAAGGCCCTTTCTTTGTCTGGGGCCGTGCAAGATGCCGCCCTCTTCTCCCTCGGCCATATCCCTAGAAATGATACTAAGATCTTCGTTGCCCTTGCCAAACATGTCGTAAATCCAGATCTCACTGCATCGGCAGTCGAGGCAATTCTGACACGTCCCGAGGAGACCTGGCCCGCCGAAGCTGCTGCTGCTCTGTTAGACGCTCAGCTTCCCATCCTCAAGTCAACACCTGTGGAAAAGCGTGGCTCTGCTTCTTTCGAGCTCGTTTCCAAGCTCCTCACTATAATCTCCACCATCCGCAAAGCTCACGATACTGTTGCTCAAATTCGCTCGCTTCAATTGGTGCCGGTAGAGGTCGCCACTGTTCCCGATCAACTTCGTTTCGATCAAAATTCAATCCGAGTCCCCGCAAATACTCCAGTTGAACTCCGTTTAAATAACCCAGACGTCATTCAGCACAACCTCGTCCTTTGCGCTCCCAATTCGCTGGAAAAAGTTGGGCGTAGCGTTGACAAGATCCTTGCCGACCCAAAAGCGATAGAGCGTGATTGGATTCCAGATCTGCCCGAAGTTCTACATGCCACACCGATGGCAAAACCCCATCAGAAGGTAGTGCTTCGCTTTATCACTCCCAAGAAGCCCGGTTCCTATCCCTTTCTCTGCACCGTGCCCGGACACTGGCGCATCATGCACGGAACCATGATCGTCGATAAGCCCAACAACTTATCATCTTCTAATAAAGCTAACAAGCACGTGCTCATTCTCACCGGTGAACCCGAATACGGAACGCGTTCCTCGCTGAGCGAACTAGGAAAAAAGCTAGAAAAAGATCACCAACTCAAGATCACTCATCTTGAAATAGACCGCAGTGAAAATCCTCACCGCTTCCCAGATCTCTCCAAGCACCTACCCAAGGCCGATCTACTCATTCTCTCGCTTCGTTTTGTGAATCTCGAGGAATCCCAATACAAAGCACTTGATCAGCATCTTACTCACAAACCCTTCATAGCCGTTCGCACAACTACCCATCTTTTTGATTTTCCCAAGAATTCCAAGTTAGCAGGTGAAAACCGAGAGTTCCCAACTCGTCACCTTGGAACGCCCTACCGCGGCCACCACGGTCACGAATCTAGCCAAGTCAACTATGTCATGTCGGCAAAGCACCCCGTCATGACAGGTATTAACCCCCGTTTCTGGACCCCTGATTTTCACTACGCAGTCAACCCCTTAGACATCGAATGTACACCTCTCATGATAGGGCAAGCTCTTAGAGGTCGCCAACGTGCCACCTTCAAAAAAGTGGGTGGGCACAACCACGCTATGGTCCTCTCAGCTGAAGACCAAAAACGTATCAGTGGCAGTCCCCACCCAATAGTTTGGACGATTGAAAGTAAACCTAATCGCCGTGCTCTCGCAACAACCATTGGGGCCCGTAAGAGCTTTGAAGATCCCAACGTCCAACGGCTCTACCGAAATGCTGTTCTATGGTCTCTTGGTTACGCGATCCCTAAACCCTAGCAATATTATAGGATGTGGAAGTATGCTGCTGATCTAGCGGCAGCTTAAACCGATCCCTAATTAATAATCATTTCCCTTTCACCGCTGTGGCCCATATACAGTAGTTCTACTGTGATACGGAGGCCCCTAGTAGCAAACACGAAAAATTACGCCATACTCCCTTATCGGCTTTATAAAATCTTCTAAAATCATAATAAAAATAGATAATCCGGAGATTAAACCCGACAGTTTCTAGTTCCTCAGCTTCATGTAAGACCATGAATTTTTCGGGTGCTACCCATGGATGGCTTTCAAGTTTATTTAAGGATTTTAATGTTTACCGCCTTCATCTTTTTCATACCATCGATCTTCATGAACATAAAAACTATAGTCGGTTTCGCCTTATTATTTGGATTGCCATCTCTTTCTGCAGACGACCACAAAGAAAAGATCGAAAAAGAAAAGGTCCACTACTTTGAAGCTTCATTTAGTTCATTCCATCCTGGAGCAAATTTACGAGCTTCGGAGATCATCGAAGAGTATTGGTTTCCTACCGATAAAAATGTAGGTCGACTCGCGATTCCCTTTGATTTAATGGCAGGAGAATGGGATCATGTTGTCTTTTTTTACAAGCCCGAGGGGATCGCAGACTTTAAACAAAACCCCGATAAGGTCTCTCAAGAGTGGAAAAAAGATATCATCAAAAGGTTAGGAGAAGAGGAATTTGTTAAATTAGAAAAAGAGTTTTTCAGTCTCATTAAGAAAAGAACTCATGCCATCTTTAAATTAGTAGGTGATCTCCCAAAAATTAATGATGAGTTCTATAACTTGGAGGGATCTAAAACTCCTGTGTTATTAAACTTTGAAACTTTTAAAATGGGAAAAGCTGAAGAAGGATTTGATAAAACTGACCAATTCAGATCAAATACTGGATACACTCCCATGCTTTTCCGTGCCATCACAGGAGACTATGACCAGATTACTATTTGGAAATTACCAAATGATGGGAAAAATTTATTTAATGAACAAAGCGAGGAAATGAAAAACTTCATGAAGAGTGATGCAATGCAATCATACTTTAACCTTATTGAAGAGTCTCAATCGGGAATAGGAACAATCCCTTGGACCTACTCTCAATAATATCATCTTCCTTAATCGAGTGCCTTCAAAAACTTGATTTTTAAGAAAAAACATTACGAGGTTTTAGGCATCCTAAGAAAATATTTAGTCTCGCTAATAATCGCGACATTCCTTGCTCCTAATTTTCTCGCTAATAACAACTCAGTCTTAGCCGAGGGCATAATTATTGTTACTATGACCATCGAGCAGGAAACAGATGAAGAAAAAATGGTAATCCACAAAGATTTCTATTAACCGATATTGCAAATGAAGAAGTTAGTTTTTTACTTAACAAGCCTTAGTGGGATCTTTAGTGCATTTGCACAACAACCAACCGAAAACGAAGCCTCGCTTCCTCCAATTCCTGACCCTGCCCCACCGATGATACTAGACAGGCTGGGTGAATACCGCCGAGATGTTGTTACTGATTCTGAAGAAGCAAGACGTTGGTTTAATCAAGGGATGGCACTAATGCTGGGTTACAACTTTGATGGTGCGATTTCATCTTTTCGCGAAGCGACGCGTATCGACCCTAATTTCGCTATGGCTTGGTGGGGTATTGGTTATTCTGGAGGACCGAATCAGAATAACCCAGGTATCGATAAACCAAAAGATCAATGGTCCTACGCGGCAACACGTAAAGCATTTGAACTTCGTGAACGAGAGAAGGGAGCTAACAAAGCACTCATTGAAGCTTTGATACACCGCTATACATTCCCGGTTCCCGAAGATCTTACAGCACAAAATGAAGCGTATCTTTCCGCGATGAATAAAGTTAATCAAGAGTATCCTTTGGATCCTGATGTTGCGGTCTGGAAGGCAGAAGCAATGATCTGTATGCAGCCTTGGAATTATTGGACGTTAGAGGGAGAACCTGTCGGAAAGACCCTCGAATTTCGGGCTATTCTAGAGAGAGTAATGCGTCACCATCCAAATCATCCTGCAGCCAATCATCTTTATATTCACACGATGGAATCCTCTCCTTGGCCGGAGCTTGCTGAACCCGCTGCCGATAGGCTTGTTAATCTTGTTCCTGCAGCCGGCCACTTAGTCCATATGCCTTCCCATATATGGATGCAGACCGGGCGTTACGATGACGCGGCTAATTGTAATCGGCGTGCCGCTGCACTCGATGACGCATGGTTTGAGGGTGACCCAAAAGCCGGAGAGTATCGCGTATACATGGCCCATAATAGGCACTTCCTGGCCTGGGCAGCCACCATGCAAGGTCGACGCCGAGAGGCTCTTTCGGCTTCTCGAGCTATTGAGACTGAAGTGCCGCCAGCACTTATGGAGGCATTTGCACCATTCAGTGATGGAGTCTCTGCAAGCAAATGGCACGTCTTAGTTCGTTTTGGTATGTGGCAAGAGATACTTAAAGAACCTGGGCCGCCGGAGTGGGCTTTGGTTGGAAAGGCGATGCAGCATTATGCTAAAGGAATAGCCTATGCGAATACTGAGAGGCATGAAGAAGCAGCTGAGGAGATCGCTGCACTTGATGATGCCGTTGAGAAACTAGTTGGCAAGGAGCGCAAGCTGGGAAATCAGCCAGCAAGTGAAGTTATGAAAATTGCACAGCAGATCCTTAGAGGTGAGGCAGCTTTCAAAGCGGGCCGCCGAGAGGAAGGGCTTAAAGAGCTTAAAAAGGCCGTGAATGTTGAAGAAAAAATTGTCTATGCTGAGCCTGCTCCTTGGATGATGCCTGCTCGTCATGCTTATGGAGCCTTACTCGTAGTAGACGGCAAGTATCAAGAAGCAGAGAAAGTCTTTATTCGTGATCTTGAAATTTATCCTGCTAACGGCTGGGCTCTCTTAGGTCTGAGAGATGCGCTAAATGGTCAGGGCCGAGAAGACGAAGCCAAGCACGCGGAAAGAGCATTTCGTCGTGCCTGGGTCAGTGCTGATGTTATGCCGCCTGCCGCATGTTACTGCGGCAAAACAAAATAATTCTGACCCTTCCCCCCAAAAAAAGTAAATTCATAGGAGTTAGCTACTATTTGTAATCCCGCCCCATTAGACTGTTCATTACGCTTCCTTGCCAATCGCGTAGTTTCTTAGACAACTGTTCAACGATGTCAGGATGCGCTTCGGCTAGATTGTTTTTTTCGCCGATGTCGCTCTTTAGATCGAATAACTCAACTCCCGTGCCCTTGTCACCATCGATGACCAACTTGAAGTCATCGCTCAGGATTGCCCGCGGCCCCATAAAATCCAGCTCCCTGATTTCAGGGTGATGATCGTTCCGGAAGTTGCGTGTAAAAAGACCTCCCATTTTTTTGACCAAAGGGGTGGTCCCCTTCTGAAGTTCCGGGTCAATATAGGGTTTTGGAGGCCCCTTATAAAACCGACTCCCCCGGAAACTCCAGAACTCGATAGCTTCACTGCGTTTCGTCATCTCCCCATTCAAAAGCGGAACAAGGTCGACCCCATCCAAGGGAATCTCAGGAATTTGGACACCGGCTAGCGCGCACAAGGTTGGCAAAATGTCTGAGGTGACGGTATTCACCGTCGAAGTCCGAGGCTTGGGGATGACATTGGGCCACTCGATGACTCCGGGAACACGGATTCCGTTCTCATATACTTTTCCCTTGAATCCGCGAAAGCGGGACTCTGTTAAGCCGCTTGGAGGGGTGCCATTGTCCCCGCAATACCAGAGCAAAGTATTGTCCCTGAGACCAAGTGTTTTTAAAGCGTTGCGTAGTTTTCCGATCGATCGGTCCATGGCCGTAATTTCAGCATAGCGCTCGATCAAGACCTCGCGCTGAGACCTCTTGATTCGTTGTCCGGTTTCGTTAGAAGTCAAACTCACTTCCACGTCACGATACTTTTGCGGCAGGTCGCGATAGAGGGCCAAGTCGGTTTCCATCCCGCTGTAAGGCTCGTGTGGAGAGCCAAACCAGATGACGGTGAAGAAAGGCGCACTCGCTTGTTGCTTCTTTTTTAGATAGTTGATCGCTTCATCGATTAGAATTTCTGAACTCTCGCCGTAGAATTTTTGTGGAGGCCCACCATCTCGAGAAAGAACCGGATCCATTTCGAAGAAATTGTCGTGAGACAGCCATTCATCAAAGCCCATCCCACCAGGGTTGGTTGGCGAGTCTTTCTTGACCGGTCCGACATGCCACTTCCCAAAATGCCCTGTCGCGTATCCAGCATCGCTAAGAAGGTGTGCCACGGTAATTTCCTCCGGACGAAGGGACCGCCCGGGAGTAAATGTTCCATAGCGATTAGGATGTCGTCCGGTCAGGACATTACCCCGAGTGGGAGAGCAGACTGGCTGAGCATAGAATTTGTCGAGGCGCAGACCGGAAGCCGCCATTTCATCGAGAAAAGGTGTCTTGAGATAGGGATGACCATTATAGCCGACTTCTTCCCAACCATGATCATCTCCCATCAAAAGAATGATATTGGGTCGGGATGTATTTTCTCCGCTTGGCTGACTTCCATCCAGTCGCGTCAGAAGCAGAAGAGTTAAGGTGATCAATTGTTTCATGTTCTTATGAGAGATCCCACGCTGATACGCTGACGAAGCGGGAGACATTTCACCTGCCCTTCCCCCTCTTGCTGCTCCGGTCTAAAGACCGCTTCATTCCCAAAACACCTTAATTGACATGAAACCAGCCTATGAAACGCATGAAGACCTATGCCGCGAGATCTTCACATAACCCTACAAGTGCCTACCGCCTTGTGCCCGAGTGGGGAGTCAAATCTGTTCGAGCACCTTATTAAAGAAGATAAACGAACCGCTATAGCTGGGACTATTACCACTGCTCAAGATCAAGTATAACCCAAGAATTTTTTAGATTAAAGTGGCCATCAATTCGATGATATGCGTCGATTAATGATGAGCAAAAAAAATCCCTATTTCATTAGAGTAACGATAATAATCAATTTTCTCCTTCTAAATCTATGCTCAGCAGAAACGGGGAAAAAAATCAAAGATATCAAGTTTACAAAAAAAAACGAGCATGACCTCAAGTTGGATCTTTACCTTCCAGAAAAAACTGAGAAATCAGCACTTGTGGTATGGATTCATGGAGGCGGATGGCAGAAGGGATCAAAGAAGGACTGCAAGCTCAATTGGTTAACTGAACACGGTTACAGCGTAGCCAGTATTTCCTATCGGCTCAGCCAAGTCGCTAAGTTCCCAGCACAACTGCATGACTGTAAGGGTGCAATCCGATGGTTACGTGCCAATTCCAGTAAGTATGGTTTTGAGACTAACGATATTATCGTCGCCGGATCGAGTGCTGGTGGGCATTTAGCTGCTCTTGTAGGAACGACCTCAGGTAATGAGCGACTCGAAGGAGAGGTTGGCGGCAACCTAACCCAGCCATCCTCAGTGTCCGCAATAATTGATTATTATGGACCAACCGATTTTATCCTTAGGAGCAAAACGCAACCCTCAAGAGCAAACGAGGTTGGATCGGTAGTATACAATCTTCTTGGTGGAGGAGTTGATAAAAAAGTAGAACTTGCTAAGCTTGCATCAGCCGCGCACCACGTCACCAAAGATGATCCTCCCCTCTTAATATTTCATGGTGACAAAGATAACACCGTCCTCATAGATCAGTCTGAAGCCATAATCAAAGCATACAAAAGCAAGGGACTTTCAGTTCGAATGAATGTGCTTCCCGGAAAAAAACATGGAGGCGCCGTTTTTTATCATGGGGAGAACAGAAAACGAGTTCTTGAATTTTTAGAGGAAGTCCTAAATCCCAAGCCCTAAGCAGCCTACTTTGACCATTCAGCTCTGCTTCAAATGAGACTCCAACTATTTCATACCAAGAATAAATTCGAAAAATAAAGATGAAGAGAATTCTACTAACCTTGTTGCTCATTCTAGCAACAACCTATGCGCAGGCTAAAACGACCTTGAGTGATGAGGCTATTCAGGCAGTGAAAGATGAGATTGCCCGAGCCACAAAAGCAGGAGAAATCGAAGGAGGGATGATTCTCGTTCATATTCACGGCAAGCAACGACTCCTTGATATTCAGGGCTACCATGACTTAGAAGATGAACTGGAATTCAAAGCAGATTCTCTCCTAAGGATCTACTCAATGACGAAGCCAATTACGTCTGTTGCGGCGATGACTTTGTGGGAACAAGGTAGGTTTAAACTGGACGATCCTTTGTCCAAGTATATTCCGTCTTTTAAGAAGGTCCAAGTCGGAGTTGTTGTTGATAGAAAAATGACCCGTCTTAAACCTGCGCGTCCTCTAACCGTCCGGGACTTGCTATCTCACACGTCTGGTTATAGCTATAGCCCCGCTTCGGAAACCCCATTCGGCAAGGAATACCACTCTCGCGGTGTCTTCTACTCCCACAACGGGATGTACCCGCCTAAAATGTCTATTCGCGAGGCAGCCGATCAACTTGCTCAAATCCCTCTCCAGCATCAACCCGGTGCGAAATGGACTTATGGCCTGAGTGTAGACATCCTTGGAGCCTTAATCGAAATTTGGTCCGGAGAATCTCTCGAGAACTATATGAAAAGTTCGATTTTCAAACCACTCAACATGAAAGATACGTTCTTTGATATTCCTAAGAACAAGCTCAATCGGTTTGTTTCATGTCACACTTGGGAAGGTAATCGTCAAGTGATCGTTGATAAGTGGAGTGAAAGCGCTTACCGTGATGGCTTCGAGTTCCACAATGGTGGTGGTGGTCTTGTTAGTACCCTCGGAGACTATAGTCAATTTTCACAGATGTTAGCTGGTTGGGGACACCTCAACGGCACTCGTATTCTAAAAGCAGAGACGTTGAAAAAAATGTTTAGGAATCAGGTGCTCCCCGGTGGAGGCAATTCGTTTGGATTAGGTTTCGCGGTGGAAAGAGCAAAAATATCGGGAGCTGATAAACCACTTGGACAATACGGCTGGGCTGGTTATGCCAATACAGAGTTTCGTGTCATTCCTGATGCAGGTGTAAGCATGGTTTTCATGCGACAAACCATTCCTACTACCCATCAAATGTCGCAGAAACTTTTCGGCATCCTGAGAAGAGGGATGAAAATCAATTAACCTTAGACAAGGCAATGCGCCGACTATCACGGGGGGGCCAAATGCCACTTCCACCCTTTCCCGCCGAAAGCAATCTCATAGGAGCCAGCACAAGAGCCCTACTTCTTCGCAACCTCACTCATCACGTAAAACATCTCTCTCGCAATCTGGAGTGATCGCTCGTCGTACTTCGCAGCCTCACCAGGAGTGTTATCGGCGACTTTGGGATCCTCGTAGTGGAGAAGGCAAATTGTGTCTGATCCAAAAACGACGGGGCATTTCTCGCTGGCATCGGCACAACACATCATGGCGATGTAGCCTTCCTTGGGATTTCCAGCTTCCGTGTAAATTTTGGAAAATGTTTTCATCGAGGGGACTTTCTCGCTGAATTGGACGAGATAGATTGGATTCTTATGCTGATTGGAAGCAGCAATGGCAAGTCCGGCACGGCGCATCGCACGGATCGTTCGGATATTACACGCGGTTGCTTCCGTTCCTCCAGAAAAGGTCTTTACTCCGCTGATCTCAAAATGATGCGCGGCCACTTGGGTCCAGACTTGGGCGAGATGACTGCGACGTGAGTTGTGGGTGCAGATAAAATTTAACTTCACTTCTTTTTTTTTCACAAGCTGATCTGAAATATAATCGATCGCGTCTTTCAAAGCTTCCTTGCGCTTGGCAGAGACCTCGTTGAGTGATCCGGTTACCTTTCCGATAAATGGCCGGAGGGGCTCGATAACCTCAGCTACTGCTGAAGATAAGACGAAAATAAAAGTTACCGTTAAAGAGAGGAGGACATTTCTCATTCTTCTCTAATGACCAAATTGTAAAAAAGAACTGAAAAAATCGTGTGATTTTTTAGTCACGCAGCCGAAAAATCTTTTTGTGCGGGCAGAAAACCCATCTTCCGGAATCTAAAGTGCCCCACCCTACCGGAAGAACAACCGGCTCTCGCCCGATATAGTAAACTAAGAGTTTTTTGATCCTATTATGGGCGCCACTCCGATTGGTTTATTATTTGGTTTCAAGAGGGTGGATGCTTATGCTACCCAAAAAGATCTTTTTAAAGTGCGCCTTCAATGCCCTCTCGCCAAAAAAAATCAAATAATCAGTCGGATTCAACCATCTAAAAGCAGGCACGCCACCAACCACAGTGTAAGAAATGAATACAGAGGACACCACGCCCCACAGAGATACTCATGAAACCAGTGATATGAAGCACAACCTTCTCGTCACAGTCATAGGTTGGGGCTTCAAGATTTCCTTTGTGGTGATCTGGTGTCCATGTTGGCTGCTCTACAAACTTGTCTACATTGCAATTCCCGCGGGTCTTGTGGCAGGTGCAATAGCCACCAAGATGGGGCATGGAAAACTAGTCCATGATTCAATATTGCCCTTTTTTTTGTTAACCGGGCTCGGGCTCTTTTTGCGCTTTTACATCTATGCGATCAACCTCAGGCCTGCAGAGGAGATTCTTAGTCAAGATGAAGAAGTAGCCATCATAGAAGATGAGAGGCGCAACCAAGAAACGAAAAAAGATGTAAAGAAGCTTTTGGAGAAGAAATGGTTCAAATGGGTTAGCCGAAGCTTTACCGTCATTTGGTTATTCTTGGGTTGTTTGGGTTTTTATTATTCGGAGGGAGGTATTGTAAGGGCAGGATCTCAAGGATACTGGATTACTGTAGTTTGGGGTATCGGAACAGTTCCAATGTTTTTGATTATGGTAGTCATAACTTACCCTTCTCACTCAAGGCGACTCACGAGGAAGTTCCGGTCGCAAAAAAAATCTCATGAATAAAAGGAGGATTATATGGGAACTCATTGAACTTATAATGAGGCTAATTGCTATTTTATTTTCTGTGTCATTGTTTGTAGTTTTTTGTGGAGCAATGGGTTTAAAAATGGGTGGTCCAATTGCCGCTGCAATAGCTGGATTTTTAGCCTTAGCAGTCATGGTTACCGGCATTGTAGTAATAGTTAAGCAGCATAAAGAAAACGAGGTGACAGAGGAGAACAAAGCCAAAGCAGAAAAGTTGTTTCGTAAGGCCGCTGAACAAGGACACGGAGGGGCAATTGAATGGCTTGAGGAAAACGCCAAGGAGGAAAAGGGAGAGTAAGGGCAGCTAGAATGGCACAAGCCCCCTGTTCCAACCTACCGACTCGAATACGATCCATCCCGTGGCTCATGGCTGCTCAGTGTTCCATTGGGCGGTTATGGTCTTTTTTGTAAATTCTTTGATGGTGATGGAGTAGGGTGAAGAGATAGTTTTCCTTAGGTCTCGCGCGTTCAAAAGCTGCGTGAGAACAATCACTCACTTTAGCCGCCATAATGTTTTTCCGATCCATTCTTCCCCTTGGAATTTTTGCGCTTCTAACAATCTCCTTGTTTGCCGAAACGAGAGCGGAGCGAACTCAAAAGAAAATTGCCGAGAATCCAAAACTTAGTTGGTGGGATGCCATGGATACGGGGCCTTTCATCAGCGACACTTTTTTGGGATTCGGTCCGAAGGGTGAGGTCGCAACGCTGAAAGGAATCGCGATCAAGCTGGGGGCCAAGGAAGACCGGACGATAGTTTTCGATACCGAGACGCTACGCATGGTGGCCGGCTTCGATGGGAACGTCACCCTTGAGGGCACGCCGTGGAGCGGAAAGCACAATGATAATTCCCATCTCCCAGAAAAGCGGACAGATTATTTTTTCGCTACCCACAAAGGACCAGGGGTCGCAGTGGGCGGCCGGTGGGATGATTCCCGCGTGACCAAAAACGGGCCACTGCCTGATGCTCGAGGAGAGTATTTGGGGCTCTATCGTCACGAGGCAGGTATTGTTTTAAGCTACACCGTGGGTGGATCGATTTTCCTAGAAATGCCGTGGGTCATTGGTGGCGGATTGGTGCGCTCTTTTGAATTCGAAAAAACAAAGCATGACGTCCAGCTGCTCGTGCTCGATCCGCTCGAAGGAGGACGAAAGATTGAAGTGAGCCTTCGTGGTGCCCCTTCGGGGGTGAGCTTGGAAACTCTGCCTTCGGGCCGCGTCGTCGCTTCGATTCAAAGAGGCTCACAAGGTTCCTTTGAAATCACCTTTGCACCGGAAGGAGTAGAACTTCCCATGGCCAAGCGCGGGAGCATTCAATCGTTCACCAAAGGTGGTCATTCTTTGTTCCCCGAAGTAATCACCACCAAGGGGCGCGAGAGCGACACAAAAGCAGGTTATGCAGTCGATGATCTCCCGCTTCCAAAAGACAATCCCTGGGCGGCGAAAATCCGCTTTGGAGCCTTCGATTTCTTCGCCGGTGGAGACCGGGTGGCTTGCTCGAGTTGGAATGGCGATGTCTGGATTGCGGAAGGAATCAATGGTGGCACTTCCGAAATTAAGTGGCGGCGTTTTGCGAGCGGGCTTTATCAAACCCTTGGACTGAAAATCGTAGACGATGTGATCTACACTATGGGGCGTGATCAACTCACCCGTCTCCATGATTTAAATGACGACGGAGAAGCAGATTTCTACGAGTGCTTTAACAACGATGTTCTTATCACTTCGGGCTTTCACGAATTCGCCTTTGATCTCCAGACCGATCAGGATGGAAACTTTTACTTTAGCAAAGGCGCGCCCGTTCTCTCGGGTGGTCGTGGCTTTTCCGAACTGACGAAGCACAATGGAGCGGTCTTGAAGGTCAGCCCCGATGGCGAAACCATGGAGCGCGTGGCATGGGGGCTACGTGCCCCAGGCGGTCTTGGTCTAGGGCCCAATGGCGAGCTGACCACGGGAGAGAACGAAGGCAGTTATGTCCCACGTTGCAAGATCACCTGGAGTAAGCAGGACGGAAGTAGCTTCCACGGTGTGGTGCCGAGTGAGTGGAATGAAAAGAAATTCGTCCAGCCCCTTCCCGACACTCCGACTGATTACGAGAAGCCGCTTTGCTGGTTACCTTACTACGTTGATAATTCGAGCGGCAGCCAAACATGGGTACCTGAGGGTTCAGCATGGAAAAACCACGCCAACAAGATGCTCCACTTTTCCTACGGGAAGAGCTCGATCTACCGCACACTCATCGATGAAGTGAGCGGACAAGTGCAAGGTGGGCTTTACCGTTTGCCGATCGAACTCACCACCGCGATCATGCGCGGTCGTTTCCACCCCGAGACCGCCGACCTTTATATCATCGGTTTCCGCGGATGGCAGACCAATGGCGGAACAGGATTTCAGCGGGTGCGCTTCATTAAAGACGAGAAACCGGTGCCCTTGAAACTCGAAGCTTACCAAAACGGAATCCGAGTGGAATTCAGTGGATCACTCGATACCGAGGTCGCACGGGATCCACGACGTTACTCGGTGAGTAAATGGGATTACATTTGGGGGCCGCAGTATGGCTCGGGGAGATTTTCAATTGATGAGATGGACTCAGAGGCGCGGGAGCTTGCGCTCAAGGAACCGTCGAAAGGTTCGGTGAACCAGGTCGATTCCGTCGAAGTGCAGGCAGCGCAACTTTTACCCGACGGGAAATCGGTCTTCCTCTACATCCCAAAGATGACGCCTGCAATGCAGATGGAAATCCGCATGGATTTAGCTGATGCTTCCAAGAAAGAATTCAAGGAAACGATCTGGAATACGGTTCACGATTTACACCCCGCCTTTAGCAATCACGGGCTTGACCTCGCAAACCTCCCCGCAATTAAAAAAGAAGCGCTTGGCGAGCCTGGTCTTGTGTTGAGTACTTCACGTGGTAGTTCCGATGACGCAGTGGTTGTTGACCGGCTGGCCTTAACCATCGAACGCCGGAAAGCAGTCAGTGTCTTCATCCCGAGTAACCAAGCAGTCTTTGAAGGAAGCCTCATCATCGATACGCGTGGTGAGCGTGCCCTCCGAATTGAAGGAAAGGGCTGGGCCAGTCTCAAACTGAACGGGAACAAAGTGATGGAAGGTGACCTTCCGCTCGAGTGCGATCCGCTCGAACTCGAAGCAGGACCTCAGGCAATCTACTGTCATTTCAAAGGGGTGAGTGAAGGAACAAGTCAGATTCGCCTCCTCTGGAGCGGTTCTGATTTTGTGTGGGAACCGGTGAAGCCTTCGGCCTATCGTTACACTTCCAACTCCATGCTCGCGAAAAAGGACAAAGCACGAGAGGGTCGGAATCTATTCGCCTCAACGCACTGCGTGAAATGCCACACTGCCGACAAAAATCATTTCAAATCGGATCGTATGCCCGAGCTTTTCGAAACTCTTCCTGATTTCAAAAACGCCGGTAACCGTTTCAACCAGAGCTGGCTCGAACAATGGATAAAGAAGCCGGAAGATTACTGTCCGACCGTCGCGCCAGATGAGGCGAACGACATTGCGGCCTACCTCGCGACCCTCAAGGACAAGACGCTGTCCATCGTTAAAGGCAATGCCAAAGCGGGCGAAACTTTGGTCAAAGAACTCCACTTCCAGCCCTGGGCCGACAAGTTGGCAAAGAGTGCGAAATATACGAGTGGCGGATTACAAGCGCTTCTGCTCCATCCCGAGCATCACGCCAAACACACCACCTTACCCAATCTTCGCTTGGATGCTCAGCAATCAGCCGACATCGCGGCATGGATCAAATCTCAAACTCCGAAAGCAAAATCGCCGACCGCCGGTGATGCGGTGAAGGGAAAAACGCTTGCAACCCAACGCTGCTCCACCTGTCACTCACCCGGAAAGGGTGTTAAATATGGGTTCCCCGCCAAGGGGCTCAAGGAAATGTGGGATACCGAGTGGTTCGAACACGGCTGCCTTTCCGAAGAGGAAGGAAACGCTCCAGAACTGGGTCTTAGTCTTGAGGACAAACAAGCTCTCTTCGCCTTCAAGAATATCGACGGTAATAAAAACTACAATTCGCTTCGACGCTCAGTCCCACACGAATATGCTGCGCGCACCGTCGAGCGCCTCCAATGCAACTCATGCCACTCTGGAGAAAACAAACTCCCTGAGATCGATCTCGCCGGGGAGAAATTTCACAGTGATTGGCTTCAGTCGCTTCTCTTGGGTGACACACAAAAAGTGCGCCCGTGGATGACAGCGCGCATGCCGAACTTCCCCGGACATGCCATGGCTCTCGCCAAAGGATTTTCCTACCGGGCGGGGATGGATTTTTCTTCCGGAAAATTTGAAGTCGATCCTGCCCTCGTTCCCACTGGCAAAGAGATCTCCGGACCCACCGGCTACGCTTGCACAACCTGTCATGCGATGGGTAAGACTCCCGCGCTGCAAGCCTTCGAGGGCCAAGGCCCAAACCTTCAGCAATCGAGTCATCGTCTCCGCCCGAGCTACTACCGTACTTGGATGTTCTGGCCTCAGCGTCACGCACCGTTGACGATCATGCCGAAATACACCATCGATAAAGAGAAGGCCATCAACGGAACCTTCTACAGCGGCGATGCCGAGAAACAATTCGAAGCGATCCGCCACTACATCCACACTCTTTCCGGTTCGGAAAATACCCCTGCTCCTGCAAAGAAAGAATAATCCTTATTGAGCCGAGTTCATCCCTGTGAGGATGCTTTTAAGCAACGGACGGTAAGGCCAGCCAGAATGTCTCAAGCACCCTTCTTTCGAATCCACCCATGAATAATTTCGACGACCCATTTCAAGAAGCACGAGCAAAATGCCCTATTCACATCGGCACTTTTCAGGGTGAGCGCATACCTATGATTTTGCGTCACCAAGATGTTCGCAATGCAGCAAAGGATACTAAAACCTACAGTTCTGATGCTCCGCGACGTATTCCCATCCCCTCTGAAGAGGACGTCCGCACCGTGCGCCAGTATCCGCTAGAAGTCGACGCCCCCGCACACGCGGCGTATCGCAAAATTGCAGAGCCCTTCTTCCTACGTCCGAAGCAGCCCGAGGTACAGGCAAAAATTAATATCCTAATTGAATCACTCCTTTTGAGAGCATTCGAGGCGGACTCCATCGATGCTGTTAAAGACATTGCAATCCCACTACAATCCTATGCTTTGACTTATCTCCTAAATGTCCCGGAGAAGGAGGCGGAACTTTGGGTCAGCTGGGGGCTCCATGTCTTTAAGGATGGTGATGGAAAGGCCAAGGGCCCCTTCATGGAAGAATACTGCAAGAAGATGTTTGAAGCGGCTGCAAAAAATCCAGGTAAAGATTTCTTCTCTGCTCTTAATGAAGCGGAATTCGAAGGTCGCCTTCTTAATTTAGAAGAAAAACTTGGCTTTGCGAACATCGCTTTCGCCGGAGGACGAGACACCATTATTCATACCGTTACTCGCATTATATCCCACTTCGCCCGAAGCCCCCTAGACCTCGCTTGGATCCTTGAAAACCCAAAGCGGATCAAACACGCCTCGGAGGAATTCTTTCGACTCTTCATCCCTCTCACTCACATAGGAAGGATCTGTCCAGTAGGCACCAATGTCCATGGTTTCGAAGTGAAGCCAGAAGGTCGCGTCTCTCTCTGTTGGTCGTCTGCCAATCGTGACCCTGAAGTCTTCGACGACCCAAACGTAACGAAGCTCGACCGAAAACCAAACCCCCACGTTGCCTTCGGTTTTGGAGCCCATCTCTGTCTCGGCGCCCATCACGCCCGCGTCATCGTACGTGCTTTGATACAAGCTCTAGCCAACAATGTTTCGCAAATCGAAATCCTAAAAGCCGAGGAACTGATTGAACGGGAACCTGATTATACTCGCATGATTGGATACGAGTTCCTGCAGGTGAAATTCACAAGACGAAAAAATTGATCATTGGACTAATAGCTTCAGTAGAGTCACTCTCTTTCCCGTCGATTTCATTCAACTATGCGAAACCAAAAATACTTTCTAAGGTGCGAGAGTTTTTTCGGCCCCTAATATGGGTGTTACTCCGATTATTTTGTGATTCGTTTTTAGAACGGATGATTACTTGTCTATGCCCATCATTTGCATACCCATTTTGTATTCAGCCGCCTGCATTGTTCGGGCAGTTTTCCAATAATCGAGGAATGCCTCGCTTTGAGTGGGGGTGAGGACGCCGGGAATGTTTTTGGCGATTTCCACGTCGGTCGCTCTCCAGCGTTCCTCGATGACTCTGAAGTCTCCGGTTTCAGCCAATTTTTCCCAGTTTTCTTCATCGCTGCCGTTCCCTTCTCCCGAGTTGAGCCGTGCCTGGTAGAGAGTGTCGACGAGGCGTTCCTCGACTTCAGGAGTGAGCGGTTCATCGGAAAGGGTATTGCGTACGCCTCGCATCTGCCGACGTTCCGGGAGTTGTTGCTCATACCTTTTAAAGGATACGGCATCCTCTTCGTTCTGAAGGAACTCATCAATTTTCACGCTGCTTTCCTCGGCTAATTTTTCCATTTCAATGGCAAGAGATGTCCGTCCCTCTTCGTCTGCCTGCACCCACTTCATCCCCAGTTGCTGCTGATCAAGTATGCGCTTTGTCAGGAGTTTTTGGAAGTATTTCGATTCCTCGTCGTTGAGGCCAAGGGAGTTGATGAAATCTCCGTAAATCATGGGAAGTCCAGCTTCTATTCCCTGTTTAATCATGGCGCGCCCGGCGTCGGTTTGCAACACCTCGGACATCGATCGCAATGGCTTATCGCCCTTTTCGTCGTTTTCTTTTCCAGGCCTTTCGGTCACCTCCCTTCGACCGGAGATTACCGAGTTTGAATCGGCCACAGGGGCTGAGAGAGAGAGCCGACGTGATTTCTCAGGTTCATCCTTGGTTGAAGTGTCGGCTCTTGCGAGTTCACCCTGAAGGGACTTGAGTCGACTTTCCTGTAGCAAGTAAACGACAAGGCCTACTATGATTGCGACGACAGTTGTTGGGAGATATCTCATACAAGCATGATTGGAAAATCTCTCAGGTAAGAAAAGAGGAAAAGTATCATTGCCAAGACCAACTAAAGCTTAGGTGAGAGTTTTCTATGGCTGAATTGTTCCTCCCTAATATGAGCGTTACTCTGATTGGGTTTTAAGAGGGTGGATTCTTATGCTAATTTCTTCATTCCGGTTTAAAGGCGACATCAAGCCCTCCGCCCCATAAGTAATTTGCTAGAACCTAATTCGAGTCGCGAGGGGCTGGCATCTTCATGCACAAGGAGGCCCATGAAGTAGTGACTGCGTTCTGGGCTTCCAGATTCTTCCCCGAAACCACGTCTAATGAAGTGGCAGAAGGAGGCGAATTCGATTTTACCAAGCACCAGATCGGTCGGGGAGTGACCTGAAGCTCGTGCCTCGCGAATAAGATTGCGCACGGTAAACGGATCAAACGCAGGGTGTTCTGCCTCTGAATTCAGAAGTTGGCCAAACTCGGCTCGGGAACGGTGAAGATCGCTCTGAAGGTGCACGAGTGCATCCCGGTCCCAATAGTAGGATTGCGGAGGCCTATTTTCTATGAACTGACACATGGCTGCTCTGTATTTTTGATAATTAAGGGTTATGAAACATATTTCGTGCCGTGTGCGAGAATTCACGTCATTAACTTATTCTCACGATAAATGCATGAATTTCATGAATTTTCACCGGGTTAATACGGTAATAAAATCCGCTTAGTTTCTTACCTTTTCGTCACTTAACGGTCACAATTCACAGAGATCGGAGTGAAGGAATCATCAGGATTTCTACCGTTGGAGTTCCGTTATTGATATTAGGATAAGATCCAAGCTCTTTCCAGCCGTCTAAATCTGCGCTGAATTCAAAATATAATTAGCATCAGACAATGCGCTCCAAGTGCGACTTCAAACCTTTCCCAAAAAAAGCGAATTCCTAGCAGTTAAATTAGAAAGAGGCACATCCTCGCTGTGTTTTCCAGCACTGGAAATGGGCAAGCCCGAGGTTTTCGGCGTTAACTTTCATTGAGCGCTCCTTCCCCATAATCGCTGGAATTTTCAGTATTCCAGACTGCATTCCTACGTAAGAAAGCCGAACTCAGCAGTAAAATACGGGAGACAGGTGAAAATCGATTGCTTCCAATGACGGCAGTTATAATGATACCTTGAAACGATCAACTGCTTTTCTATATCATGATGAAGACTCCAACAAATACGCAATCATTGGCGCTAAAAATGATCTTGTTCCTAGCCATGATCTTAGGCTGCGTTCCCTCATTTACCGTCGCCGACGAGCTAGAAAGATCAAGTAAGGACAGTGGAACGTCTACGATTGAACCACACCCTAATGCCATTGACTCACCTAAAATCGCAAAGGAGCTTACGGAAACGGCACTACGCTTTCTAGCTGGAATCGACAAAGACGATAAGGCAAAGGTCAAAGGCCAATTGCTCTTTCAAGATGCAGAGCGCGGCAATTTCCACTTCTTCCCAATCCCTCGACGAGGAGTACCATTAAAGGATTTAGGAGTAGGGCAACGACAACTTGCAATTGCCCTGCTTAATGGTGCCCTCAGTCATGTCGGAAACCAGAAGGCACTGACTATAATGAGTCTGGGCGACTACCTTAGGGAAACAGATGAAAACCCCAATGAGTATCGTGACTCGGATCAATATTACTTTTTGATTTTTGGGAATCCGTCAACCGAAGGAGCCTGGGGATACCGGGTGGAAGGGTTTCATCTTTCGATCAATATGACTATAATCGATGGTCGCTGGATTTCAGTAACCCCCTCTTTCTTTGGTGTGATTCCGGCCATAATAGCCGATGGGCCACGCAAGGGAATGCAGGTTCTGAAACAGGAAACAGAATTGGGGCGTGCGCTGGCTTCCTCATTGACCGACAAGCAACGCAAGAATGGATTTGGTGAAATCCCGGACTTCGAGACAGAAACCGTGGGCGGTCTCACAACCGGCAACAGGCGTAGGATTAAACGGACTGAACCGCGTGGTCTGGCAGCTTCGAGAATGTCTGTAAAACAGCGTGAAGTTCTTATGACACTGGTCCGCGAACATGTCGGACGCATTCGCAAAGAACTTGCCGACCAGGATCTTGCCCGTATTGAACAAGCCGGTGTCGAAAAGATTCATTTTTTCTGGGCCGGCGGATTGAAGTCTGGTGAACCGCATTACTATATGATCCAAGGACCGAACTTTCTGATTGAATATGACAACACCCAGGATGACGCCAATCACGTTCACTGTGTCTACCGTGATTTCGATAATGATTTCGGTGATACCATGGTTGAGCATTACCATAAAAATCACCGTTGAAGATAAATGAAACTGCGCTTGTTGGATATTTTCATTTCCCTCGCAGGATCGCTGATCAAGCGCTAGCGTCAAAACCTACGGGAGCGACTTTACGCTGCGATTGGTCTGGTCGGAGTATGCTTTCGACCGATCACATCCGCGATCTAAGAAAATGGTCCACCAGTGCCATACGTTCTTCATCATAGAAGGCTTTGCCACCGTGGCCGCTTCCGTAAATCACCTTAAATTCAACCGGTAGGTCTTTACTCTTATAGACACCGTGTAGCTCATGAGCTTGATTAATCGGCATTTGTACATCCTGATCACCGTGGATCAAAAGCAGTGGCGGGTCATTTTTATCAACATGATAAACAGGGCTGGCCAGCTTTGCGATTTTGGGAAGTTCGCCGGGATGGCCCCCAATCAGTAGTTCCAAAGCGGGTAGCCGAACACTGAGTCCGTGCGGAGTAGATTGGTTCAAAATGGTCGTGAGATTACTAGCCCCGTAAAAGTCAACTATGGCAGTAACATCTGACGATACATCGAGATAGTTACCCACATTGCCTTCCAGCTCACTTTGTTTATTGCTGACTCCGACCAAGGCAGCCAAGTGTCCTCCTGCAGAAGCTCCAGAAATGACAAAATCATCTTTCTTGAACCCATAGAGTTTAGAGTTCGCGCGCAGGTAGCGAATCGCAGCTTTGATGTCATGGACATTTGCCGGGAAAGGAGCCACCGGAGTTAGGCGATAGTCAATACTGGCAATTGCATACCCCTTTCCAACCATGGGAAGAATTGAAGGGTTATTTTTGGAACCACCTCGCCACGCCCCACCGTGTATCCAGACAATCAAGGTTGGATTTTTAATTTTAGAAGGTAGGTAAACATCCAATTTCAGAGAGATATCTCCAACTTTTGCGTACTCAATATTAAGCAGCTTTTGAATCGCGCCGTCCAAACCAAGAACCATTGAGAACAAAATACAGGTGATGGATAGAAGCTTTTTCATAGACTCTACCCAGTCTAGGATGCTTGAGATTTGGATCAATTTCTAATATTAAGCTTTGTTCTACAATGACTCGAATCTCGAACAAAAATCTCGTGCCCCGGATCATATCAACGAGCCTCTGCGAGCTTCTGTCCCTACCACTTGTGTAGTGATTCCTGAATCATCCCAATTTTGCAGACCTTCCGAAAACCAGCCCTTTAACTGCACTTCTCCTAAGATTGTCAGATCTCTCTAATCTAACACCCTTCCCCATCAGCTTCTCACCGGATGAGACTTCAAAGCCCGCCCGCAAAAAGCAAATTCCTGGCAGTAAGATCTTGGCAACGTGGCTTGGTTACCTACGCTCACCCCCTATGGCCAACACCCTGAAAATCTGCCACTCTTGGTAAAATGACACCCCCCTTTCTTCCCGCTCCGCTCCGGTCCGAAGGCGACATCAAGGACCTCCCGCCAAAAGAAAATTTTTAGCAGTCATGCTCACCAAACTCCAGCCACAGTTTCATTTCATTTTCAATGCCGCCCTCATCCTGGCGTTGCTAGGCGCGACTTCTGCGGAAACGATCGACTACAACCGGCAAATCCAACCAATCCTAGCAGACAAGTGCTACGCCTGCCACGGGCCCGATCCAAAAACACGCAAGGCCGGCTTGCGCCTCGATGTCGAAGCCGTCGCCAAGGGCGAGCTAGAGTCTGGCGAACACGCGATCATCTCAGGAGTCATCGAGAACAGTCAACTGGTTCGCCGAATCTACCACGACGATCCCGACGAGCTCATGCCGCCTCCGGATCTGAAGAAACGCCTGTCGACCGAGGACAAAGCGCTCCTTAAGCAATGGATCGCCGAGGGGGCGAAATTTGATCAGCACTGGTCCTTCCACCCGATCGAGCGCCCGGCTGGCGATGGTATCGATTTCTTTGTCGCGCGCAGGCTGGCAGAGGAGAACATGCAAGCTTCGGCACAGGCCGATCGCATCACGCTCGCGCGCCGGGTGTCATACGATCTGCGCGGGCTGCCGCCGACGGTCACCGAGGTGGACACCTTCGTCGCCGACAGGGAAGACGGTGCCTACGGGCGGCTGATTGACCGATTTTTAAAGTCGCCACACTACGGCGAAAAAATGGCGCAATCATGGCTCGACCTCGCGCGCTACGGAGACACCAACGGCTACCACAACGACAGCGAACGCGCCATGTGGCTCTACCGCGACTACGTGATCGACTCATTCAATGCGAACAAGCCATACGACCGATTCATTATTGAGAACATGGCTGGCGACCTCCTGCCAGATGCGACCGATGAGACGCGCGTTGCATCCGGATTCAATCGGTGCGTAACCTTCAATGAGGAGGGTGGGGCCGACCCAGACGAGTTCTATGTCGCCTACGCGGTCGACCGCGCCAACACGACTGGGCAGGTATTCCTCGGATTAACCGTTGGTTGTGCGCAGTGTCATGATCACAAATACGATCCGATTTCACAGAGGGAATTCTATCAGCTCTACGCGTTTTTCAACAGCGTCGAAGGTGAAATCGGTGCCGGCGGGCGAACCGGTTATCACGGCAAACCGCTGCCGCCTTTGCTCAAGGTTTCGAGCAGGGAACAGAAGCAGAAGACCTCCGCACTCGCGCAGCAGATTCCGCTCGCGGAAGAAAAACTCAGCGCCTCCATCGATTTATTCCGCGGCGATCAAGCGCTCGTTGCTGAGCGCCAAAAATGGGAAGCGACACTCGGATCAAGTCCGCAAAAAAAACAGATGACGATCAAGAACGGACTCGTGTTGTGGCTCGATGCTGGCGATTTAAAGGAGGGAGAAAAGATCGAGAGCTGGCCAGACAAGTCTGGAGCCGGCCGAGATGCGATCGCCAGCGGTGGACCAACCGCGACCAAAGACGGAGTGAACGGTCGGCCAGCGGTGCGGCTCGACGGTAAATCCCAGTTCCTGCGCACAGCTAAAGGTGGCGAGAAGCTCACGGGCGACTTCACGATGATCGCCGTCGTGAAGCAGGGGGCTCCGCAACACCACCAGATGCTGATCATGTGGGGCGAGGAAGCCAACGGAAAACGACGTGCCTTGTGGCGTACCGACAAACGTAAATTCGGGTTCAACGGCTATCATGCGGACGTGGTCGGCAGCGCGGATGTCCCAGCGGATACGTCGCAGTTATTAATGCTCACGAAGTCAGGAAACGATCACCTCATCAAGCTCTCCCACGACGGAAACTCCGTCGGCGAGGGACAGGTTAAACTTCAGGCCTACGGTGCCACGGCGATAACTATCGGCGCGAACAACGCCGGCAAGGAGACTGCCGCAGCAGATATTGCCGAAGTGTTGTTATTCGATCGCGCGCTCACCCCGGACGAACAGCAGCGACTCGGTCGGCACCTCGCGCAGAAGTATGATTTACCGTCTGCTTTCCTCGAGGCGCCTGCGGACATTCTCGAGATCGCAAAATTACCCGAGACTGCCCGCGACACGAATCAGGCAGAACAAATCCACGACCACTTCATCTTCAATGTCAACGCCCCGACCCGCGATGCTATCAACAAGCTCGAGGGAGAGATCGCCTCCTTAAAAAAGCAAAAGTCTGACAGCGAGAAGAACCTTCCAACCACCATGGTAATGGTCGAGATGAAGAACCGCAAGCCGGCCCATGTCCTGATGCGCGGCGATTTCCAACAACCCGGCGAACAAGTGCAGCCGGACGTGCCCGCGATTTTCCCGCGCCTGCCAGAAAACCAACCACGTAACCGCCTCGGGCTCGCACATTGGCTGACCGATCCAAAACACCCGCTAGTCGCACGCGTTACCGTGAACCGTCTGTGGGCGCAATTCTTCGGCACTGCTCTAGTGAAAACAATGGGCGATTTCGGCACGCAGGGCGGATGGCCGAGCCACCCGCACCTGCTTGACTGGCTCGCGGCCGACTTCATCGAAAGCGGCTGGAACGTGAAAGCGCTGCAGAAGAAAATCCTCTTGTCGGAAACCTACCGGCAGTCGTCGATCAATCGCGGGCGCTTCCTTGAGACCGATCCCGACAACCGCCTGCTAGCGCGCGCGCCGCGCTTCCGGCACTCGGCCGAGGAGATTCGCGATACAGCGCTCGCGGTCAGCGGCTTGCTCAATCGCAAAATCGGCGGCCCGAGCGTAAAACCATACCAGCCAGACGGCTACCTTAGCAGTATCGGTAAAAAATGGAAAGTCGCGCAAGGTGAGTCTCTCTACCGCCGTGGGCTCTACACCTTCTGGCGGCGCACGATGCTATACCCATCCTTCCAGATCTTCGACGCGCCGAGCCGCGAGTTCTGCTCGGTTGACCGACCGCGCACCAACACCCCGCTGCAGGCGCTGGTGACGCTGAACGACCCGACCTTCGTCGAGGCGGCGCGCGTCCTTGGCGAGAAACTCGCGGGCACGAATGGTAATGTCGAGACCAGGCTGCGCACGGCATTTCGCAACATCTTGGCTCGCGCGCCTTCGGCCGCGGAGATCGCACTATTAAAAATGACGCACGACGAGCAGCTCGAGCACTTCCGTACGGATGCGAAAGAAGGCTCTGCGCCCTTGGCCAAGGCTGGCGCATCCCCGTCGGCGGAAGGCGTCGATACGGCCGAGGCAGCAACCTGGACCGTGGTCGCACAAATCCTGTTAAACCTCGACGAGACCCTTACGCGCGAATGATCGGACCACACCAAGATCCTTTGACACGCCGGCGTTTTCTTACGCGCGGCTCTGCAGGTATCGGCGCGGCGGCCTTAGCCTCGCTGCTACGCGACGGCAGCGCGGACGAGCTTCTGCCGCACTTCGCACCAAAAGCGAAACGCGTCATCTACCTACACATGTCCGGCGGACCGTCGCAGATCGAAACATTCGATCCGAAACCTCAACTAGAAAAGTGGCACGGCAAAGAGATCCCGCCAACGGTGCGCGGTAAGCAGCGGCTGACCACAATGACGCGCACGCAGGCGAAGATCCTCGTCGCGAAGTCCGAGCACAAATTCATGCAGGTCGGCGATGCGGGATTGGAGATGAACGTGCTCTTTAAAGAGACAGCCAAAGTGGTCGATGAGCTGTGCTTTATCCGCAGCCTCTCCACCGAGCCGATCAACCACGACCCAGCGGTCACGTTTTTGCAAACCGGCAGCCTGCTGTCGGGACGACCGTCGATGGGGTCGTGGCTCAGCTACGGGCTCGGCAGCGAGAACGCCAACCTGCCGACGTTCCTCGTCTTGCTCTCCGGCGGCGGCCAACCCGTGCCGTCGCGCTACTGGCACAACGGCTTCCTGCCAAGCAAACACCAGGGCGTGCAATTCCAATCCAAGGGCGATCCGGTCCTCTACCTCTCGAACCCGCAAGGCATCAGCCACGAGAATCGCGGCAAAATGATCGAGCGTATCTCCGAACTCAACCGGCTCAGACACTTACAAGTTGGTGACCCGGAGATCGAGGCGCGTATCGATGCGTTCCAGCTCGCCTATCGCATGCAGGCCTCGGTGCCGGACCTGATGGACATCTCGAGAGAGTCGCCGGCGACTCTCGAGGCCTACGGCGCCAAACCCGGAGGCGGGTCGTTTGCCAACAACTGCCTGCTAGCACGGCGCCTGGCCGAGGCTGGCGTGCGCTTCATCCAACTCTACGACCGCGGCTGGGACCACCACGACAACATTACCAAGAACATCCCCGGAAAAATCAACACCGTCGACAAAGCAAGTGCCGCCCTGATCCGCGACCTCAAACAGCGCGGCATGCTCGACGAGACCCTAGTCATCTGGGGGGGCGAGTTCGGGCGTACCGCCTACGCGCAGACGCGCAGCAAAGCATTCGGCCGCGACCACCACCCCCGCTGCTTCTCGATCTGGATGGCCGGCGGTGGCATCAAGGGCGGCATCGTCCACGGCGAGACCGACGACTTCAGTTACAACGTCGCCAGAGACAAAGTACACGTACACGATCTACAGGCGACGATTCTGCACCTCTTAGGGATCGACCATGAGCATCTCACCTTCCGCTTCAAGGGCCGGGATTTCCGCCTCACCGATGTGCACGGAAAAGTCGTCCATCAGGTACTAGCGTAACGCAATCATATCACAACCCGCTTCTCATTCTTCACTCCTACTCCTCATCAAGAGGGACTTCAAGCCTTTCAGGCAAAGAGCAAATTCCTAACAGTAGAACTTCCTCCGTAGGAAACATAAAAAGCCGAGACCAATTGCTCCAAGTAGAGTTGAGGTCGGTTCTGGAATCTGAAAAGTTCCGACAGGATAAGGTGGCGTTGCCGTAAGATTTGTTCCGTTATCACTGCCTCCATCAAAATTGTCGTCTCCATCCCAAGCGTTAGGCCCAGAGAAGGTCCAGTTATTGACATCAAAGGTCCCTCCATTGGCGAGAACGCCATTATTTCTATGGGCCCAGCCGTCAAGGGTATCCCAAGGCGTGCCGGTTCCGTCGACATTGATATCCCCGAAGATGTCTATCACTACCTCGTCGCCAGCGAAGCTGCCGGTGGAATCCCAGAAAAGTTCAATGGCATCGTCGCCATTATGGTTGATGCCATTTCCACCCACGTGCCCGGGAGCGGTACCGAACCACTGAGCGAAATCCTGATCTTCAGTCGCCACAAAGAAAAAACTCCCCGAGGAAAGGGCTTGGCTGGGAAGAATGGTCTCAACGCCGTCAGTTCCTCCCCCATTATTAGCCACACCAAGGGCAAATTCTGCAAGATCGGTGATATCCGTGGTGGCGAACAGTTCCACGCCCTTGGGGTCTCCTCCTGGAAGGGGGCCATCGAACACACCTGTGATAATTAACGAACCGGGGGAGGAAAGGATAAGGGTAGGGGTAATGCAGAGAGAACGTAGGGAAAGCATCTTCATAGTGGTGGAAGGGATATTAAACCAAAGTGATTAGGTCGTGAAACTCGATCGAAGCAGACATTGTGCCACTTGGTAGTCCTTCAGGCATTATTAATGCGCCCCCTCTGCTCCGGCCAGATGCGACTACAAAGGTCTTTTCAATAATTAAGAACTTTATAGCTGTAGTTTACATTTCTGATGAACAAGGCACGCTCTAGAACTTATGGAAATTAAGTCATTTATTCTTTGCCCAATACTACTTACCACTTTTTTATTTGCAGAGCCAAATGGCAGTTATCCTTCTCTGCCCAGTAAGATTCTATCCAATTATCATCCAAAGGGCGCCTCAAAGAAAACACCTGAATCTTTTGCCAAGAGTGCCAATTTATTTCTAGCTTCTTTAAATAAAGAATTAAGAGCTCAAGCAGCCTTAACTTTTGACAGTTCAGAAAAAGCCAAGTGGACTAATGTTCCTCCGCGTGGGCCTCAAGGTGGCGTAAGATTAGGCGACTTAAATAAAGTACAAATAGAAGCTGCCCTCAACTTATTAGGCACGGTTTTAAGTGAGCAAGGCTATAGCAAGGCCCGTAATATCCCGCTAGCTGATGACAAGCTTCTTAGTAACGGTAAACGCCGTCCAGGATTCGGCGCGGAAGACTACTGGCTCGCTATTTTTGGTAAGCCTTCTTCGAATAAACCTTGGGGGTTACAATTTGATGGTCATCATATTGCTATCAATCTCGCATTCCATGGCGACCGTATGTCGATGTCGCCGACATTCATCGGAACTCAACCTCGTGAGTTTAAGCTAGGTAAGGATACGGTTGTTCCGATGTTGCGTGAGGCTCCATTAGGCCTAAAGCTCTACAAGAGCCTTAACGAGAAGCAAAAAAAGGATGCTCTTATTGGCAATAAACGAACAAACCTAATAGCTGCGGCTGGAAAAGATGGCTTTATTCCAAAATTCATCGGCGTTTCATGTGAAAATTTCAATAAGAGGCAGCGCAAGGCCCTTCTTGATGTTATCAAGGCCTATGTTGGTGATTTACCAGTCCCATATAATAAACACCGTATAGATGAGCTTAGTTCTGAGATTGATAAAATGTCATTTTCCTGGTGGGGACCTACTCTTGAAGAAGGAGATTTTTCCTATCGGATTCAAGGGCCCACAATAATTATCGAATATGCAGGGCAGGACTTAGGCGGAGATCCTCACAATCATCTTCATTCGATGTATCGCGATCCCACTAACGAATATGGAGCCCGATTAAAGTAAGTAATGTCGCTTCGCTTACCTACTTGGCGTTCAACATATCAAGTGACTCCAATAACTTCTGAAATTCCCCCTTCTCCTAATTCACGAAGAGTGATGGTTTGACTTCTATTATAATTTAATGATGTGGTTGAAGCCCGTTTGATGATTCTGATTTTCAAAAAACAACTGACAAGTGTGATTAAATCCTGGTAATCTCGAAAATGATTTTTAGAAAATTCAAATTATTACTATTTCTTTCGTTTTGTGTTTTTAATTCGCATTTCGTTAAAGCGGACCATCATGAGAAGATTAAGATTCTTTATATGGGAGGGCGCGATCATGACTGGAAAGGTTACTACGAGTCCATCGTTCCTCAGTTTAAAAAGCAGGGCGACTTTGATTTGGTGCTTAGTAATAAATTAGAAGACTTGAAAGCCGAATATATTAAGCAATATGACGTGGTTCTCTTTTTTGGATCTGGAGGTAATTTCACGGACCCTTCTCAGGAAAGTGGGTTAGAAAATTATTTAAAGAATGGAGGTGGTGTCGTTGGTGTTCACGCAACAGACGCTTTTAAGAACTCAGATTCCTACTGGAAAATATTTGGAGGTCAGTTCATTGGCCATGGAGGAGGAACTTTCAAAATCACCTTCACTGACAAGAATCACCCAATTACAAAAGGAATGGAGTCTTTTGAAATCAGTGATGAATCTTACCGCGATAAAATGCATCCAGACTCTAAAGATAATCTCCATCATCTTGGGAGAATCGATAGAGGTAAGGAAAATCACTCAATGATATGGGTTCACGAATACGGTAAAGGCAGACTCTTTAATACTGGTCTTGGGCATGACGGAAAAGCATGGGTTAATCCAGCTCTTCAGAAACTAGTAATTCGAGCCATTTATTGGGCAGCCAAGAAACCTGTCAAAGACCCTAAGTAGGAAACGAATTCATAGATAAAATTGTTTTCTTTAAGCCCCCCTCTTTCACCCACTACTCTCCGGTCTAAATACGCCTTCAAAGCTAGACCACTTCTAGTGAAACAAAGCTGGCATCTAGCACGCATTCCACTAGATATCCTGGGAGTTTTTACGAAGCAGTATGAAAAGCAAGAATGACAACTAATGAGTCTTCGAGATTGAATTATCTCATTTAGCGGCCAATCCTAAACAGATGATTGGAACTCCTTTTACCTCTTCAGCAAAAAAAATTATGCTTTGTGGTAGCGGAGAACTCGGCAAAGAAGTTGTCATTGAGCTTCAGCGATATGGTATCGAAGTCATCGCCTGCGATGCCTACGAAAATGCTCCCGCCATGCAAGTTGCTGACCGCTCATACGTCTTTTCAATGCTGGATAGTAATGAACTTCGTCGTGTTATTGAACTGGAAAAACCCGATCTTGTTGTTCCAGAAGTCGAAGCCATCGCTACTGATACGCTAGCTGAAATTGAGTCCGAAGGAAAAGCAACGATAATCCCAACAGCACGAGCAACTCAACTCACCATGAATCGCGAAGGCATTCGACGTATGGCAGTGGAGGAACTCGGATGTAAAACATCTCCCTACGCCTTCGCAGCCACAGAAGAAGACTATATGGTAGCTATTGAGAAGATTGGACTCCCTTGTGTTGTGAAGCCGATTATGTCGTCATCAGGTAAAGGTCAAAGCACCGTGAAAACTCAAGATGACGCGATGACATCCTGGAAATACGCTCAAGAAGGAGGACGTGCGGGAGCCGGAAAAGTTATTATCGAAGGCTTTGTTGATTTTGATTACGAGATCACGCTTCTTACAATTCGGCATGTGGGAGGAACCTCTTTTTGTGCTCCTGTTGGACATATCCAGGTTGATGGTGACTATCGTGAATCTTGGCAACCCGCTCCGATGTCCGCTTCTGCGCTCGAAAGCGCCCAAGAAATGGCAGCAGCAGTCACTAAAAACCTTGGAGGCTATGGCCTCTTTGGTGTCGAAATGTTTGTCAAAAATGACGAGGTTATTTTCTCCGAAGTATCGCCGCGTCCTCACGATACAGGTATGGTGACAATGATTTCCCAGGATTTAAGTCAGTTTGCATTACATGCGCGTGCGATTCTCGGTCTGCCTATCCCTAATATCGAGCAGCATGGCCCCAGCGCCTCTTGCGCCCTTGTTGTAGAGGGCCATTCAGAGAATGTTCGTTTTGATAACATTTCCACTGCGCTCGCTCAGCCTGACACCCAACTTCGCCTTTTTGGCAAACCCAAGGTTGCAGGGAAACGCCGGATGGCTGTAGCTCTCGCTCGTGGATCAGATGTGGAAGCCGCCAGGGCCGCAGCTCGCAAGGTAACGGAGGAAATCGGCGTAATTCTTTAGGGTAGAGCGGGAGGGTCAGTAATGGTAATTCAACTCCTTTCCTCCCCCATCAGCTCCTCACTAAATTCGACTTCAACCCTTCCCGCCGGAAGTCAATTCCTTGCAGCTACAGTTCTCGGTGGAAATACCATTGGAATAAAGCGAGATTTGTTGTAGGCGGTGTAGGTTATTAATGTTCTCAGATTTTTTCAAATCTCTAGTAGAGTTGTTCGATGATCAATCGGATTGGATCCAATGGGCTGTGATCGCTGGCTGTCTTGGATCCACCTTCGTGATCAAGAAGGTAGTAAGTTACTATCTTGACAGGACCAATACCAAGTTTGAAAGGATCTGTAAATACGCATTCGATAACTACGACGGACTTCGTACATATCCCTGTATTCTTGTGATTTTCTTGGTGGTAGCATTGATTACCGTACCTCTTTTAGATTTAGAATCACGTTATATAAAAGTCATTTCTTATTTGGTATCAGCCTACTGCATTTACAATCTGGTAAACGTATTTTCAAGGGGACATTTCGTACCCAAAGTACTTGGCTTACTGATCTATATCACGCTGGCACTCTCCCTAGTGGGTTGGCTCGAACCACTCAAGCAAGCGATGTCAAACGCTGCGATTTCGATCGGAGATATTCGTCTTGATCTGTGGCGAATTCTCTCGGGGATTGTGATTCTATTAGTCCTTCTTTGGCTCGTTGGAGTGATTAGTAATCTTATAGAGGTAGGGGCTCGGCGCAATAGGTCACTACCTCCCACGATGCGAGTCCTCGTCATGAAGGCGTCTCGCCTCTTTCTCTATGTGGTGGCGATTTTGATTTCTTTAAAGACATCTGGCGTCGACCTCAGTGCTCTCGCCTTTTTCTCAGGAGCTCTTGGTTTGGGATTAGGTTTTGGCTTACAGAAGGTCATTTCTAATTTGGTTTCGGGTGTGATTATTCTGCTGGATAAATCAATCAAACCTGGCGACGTCATCGAGATCGACGGCACCTATGGTTGGATCAATACGCTCCGAACTAGATATGTATCTGTCCTCACACGCGACCGTAAAGAGATCCTGATTCCCAATGAGGACTTCGTCACCAACAAGGTAGTGAACTGGTCTTTCTCGGATACTTTTGTGCGGATTAAGGCAAATGTGGGGATCTCTTATGACGCGGATGTTGATCAAGCGATCGAGTGCTGCATCAGGGCTGCTGAAAGCATCCCACGCGTTGTCGGGAATCCTGCTCCCAAGTGCCTGCTGGTGGGCTTTGGAGATTCGTCGATCGATTTGCAGATCCGCTTCTGGATCAATGATGCTAACGAGGGTGTGGCTAATGTGCGTTCCGCTGTGCTATTGCAGGTGTGGAGGGAATTTAAGGAAAACAACATCGAAATCCCATTCCCGCAGCGTGAGATTCGCATGAAGGATGTTTCCGGTGGCGGGCAGGTTGCCTTTTCAGGAACGGTGGGGGATTTCGATCCTAACGACCCAGACGATGCGGCGGAAGCTACAGAAATCGAGGAAATGATAAAGGCCTCAGAGAACACCTCCGAGGCCGATAAGAAAAAATAATAGTGGAGACCAGCTAAGTTCTCCTGTTGCGAGCTCGAATTAATCGTCTAGACAATTTTGGGCTTAATCTTACCCACCTTAGTGATCAGGTCTTGGTTCCATACAGGTTCCCAAACAAGGTTTGAGTTTTGATCTCATTCCTATTGATTGGGATTAACCTTTTACCAAAAAGTATCATTAATGAAATTCTCTTATCCCAGACGAGATCTTTACGCGTTCGTCTGGGCCATCTTTGTATTTTTCGCAACATATCTGATGCGAGCCGCTAACGGCTTAGAACTTTTTTTGATTTCCGATATCTTTAACTGCGGCGAAGACACTATCCTAAAGTTCAGTATTCGATGGGCACTCTGGCTCAGTGTTCCCATTGTATTATTTCAATCGATTCGATCTCGAGTGGGTGTCGGTTGCGCAACATTTTCTCTTATAGCCTGGTGGATTACGGTCACCTCAGGAATCCAGCCGGATGTCTTCGAAGTATCATTCGACCAAGTATTGCGAAACCGCCTTAAATATTTACATTACGGAGCATCAGGAGTGCTTATGGCGTCAGCTGCTTTTTTAACTTTGCGCCTTGGACTGAAAACTTTGGCCCGCTTTTGGATCTTAAGCTCTATTCTTTATTGTCTAATTTTTCTCCTCAGTCATTTCAATGAGAAGGTAAATATCTCAAAAGGATATTTCTCTATTATTGAATATTCTTATTATTTTATTTTTATTACGATTTTTTCTTTTCAACAGAAAAAGGAATCCTCGTATCCCAGAAAGGAATTTGCCGCCGACTCTGACCCGTAAGCGCAAAATCGAACCGCTGGATGTTCAAAAAAACAACGATTCATAGAGACATAAACCCGACACTTTAGATTTCATCAGGAGAGCTTCAAACTCCCTCCCCCATCTAAAGCGCCCCACCCCACCGGCAGTACACCTTGCAGACGCCCTATGTAATTAGGTAAGAGATTTTTTGTCCCTAATATGGGTGCGATATCGATTTGATGGTTATTCTCTGGTCCAACTGTGACATCAAAGGCTTTCCCACCAAAAGCAATTTTTGAGCCGTCTCCTTGGCGCAGCGACCTGGGAGTTCTGGAAGGCGTGGGCCGATGGCAGCGAATGGATGCACTCGCCTAGCGTGATGATCGCGGTGATCCCTAGTCACCTGAACATGACCTGCGTGGCAGTCCAGTTCGTATCATCAGTCACCAGCCCGGATAAATCGGGAACTAAGAAGTAAGGCCCCGCGGGCAAAGCTCAGTCCCCGTCTCAAAGCTAAGCTCCCCGACAAGAAGCCCAAGGCTTTACTGAAGCAGATAACCCTGAGTGGTTTAGGGATCTGGGCATTCGTTGATCTCATTATAATTGCATGCGGGTCGTTTCAGGATGGTCAAAGATTGCCAATAAAGAATTAGTCGTCCAAAACTCTCTAGTAGCTGCGAATTTAGCTCACTGGGTAATCGAACCCAGCACCCGCAAGAGTTCGACCCGCTTTGCAGTAATCGGATCAGTGCTTCGCCAGACTTCGGTCTGGGTCCCGTCGCCGTTGAGTGAGATACTATCACGAACAACCTCGGCGGTAGTCCAAACGTTGCCGTCTACCGAGGATTGTATGCTCGTTGCAAGTTCTTCGGCACCCACCCAGCGCCGAAAAATGATGGCAAAATAGTCTTCGACCTCGACCTCTATTATCCCCCCCTGCACGGCATTGTGGGGATTCGGTATCAGCGGATCGCTGGCGAGGATGAACTCGACGAAGTTAGTCAAGCCGTCGAAGTCTGGAT
>MDTB01111386.1_pt1 | contig 34460 bp, 36 predicted proteins | sample 811161 | NCBI WGS metagenome assembly MDTB01 (sample SAMN05326650, study PRJNA326480) | marine metagenome | isolation source: seawater | place: Mediterranean Sea | collected 2009 | reverse complement strand
GCCCATACTGTAAGCTCTCCAAAGTCTTTTACCAGTTTTGATGTCATACTGTGTCCAGTTACATCTAACACCGAACTCAGCACCTGAACATCCTACACCAACCATATCTTTAATAATGAATGGCTGACCTGAACCAGTAGAAGCTGAAACACCGTATTTACCAGTACCAGCGTGTAGGTTAGTCGTAACCCACTTCTCTTTACCAGTCTTAGCGTCTAAAGCTATAACTGAAGTGTCAGCTGCGTGTAGAACTAAAGTACCATTTGGATGGTAGTTAACACCACGGTTTACGTTGTCACAGCACATGACTGAGATAACTCTGTCCATAGTTTCACCACCTGGATATTTACCACCCTTAACAGGGTTGTATTTCCAAACGATTCTTTGATTATCATTAAGATCTAATGCATACACAATGTTTGGAATAGCAGTGTGAACATACATCATATCACCAATAACAAGCGGACCACCTTCGTGACCTCTAAGAACACCAGTAGAAAAAGTCCAAGCGACTTTTAAGCTACCAACATTACTTTTATTGATCTGATCCAACTCAGTATAACGGTGTCCGGCATAATCACCAGATTGTTGTACCCACTGTGATGGATCTGTCATCATCTTCTCTAGCTTAGCATTAGCAGATACAAGACCTGGTAAAGCTAAAGCGGCTGAAGCGATGAGGGTTTTTTTTAAAATACTCATAGAATATTTTTCCCTTTCTTACAGTTAATAATTGGACGAAAATTTCGTCCGTTTTTTTCGAAGGGTAATACAAAAGAACATAAATAACAATTTATGTGGTTTGATTCCTCCCAAGGTTAAATAACCTTGTAGCATATATTATTACGATTATATGTGATTTCAAGTAAAAAATGAACGCAATATGAACAAAACATAAACTAGAAGTTCAGAAAAGTAGAAATTGTATTATTATTCAATAATTTAGGTATTTTTATTTAATAAAAAAAAGTTGTGGATAACTTCAAAAATCATTAGTTTTTACGTTTATTTAATAATTTCATTTTAATTTTCAATAAAAAATACTATATTTTATAATTACAGGAATAAATTATGGTCTTACGTTTAACACATTTATTATCATTAACTCTTATTCTAGCTTTCAGTTGGAACTTCGCGATGTGTAATGATACTAAATTACCTGACCCCACAACTTGGAATTCTAATCTAAAACCTTGGTTGTATGAGGATGATGTAATTGAAGATGGTTCTAACATCATGACATTGAATACACCTTACAGAGCTTTAGACGCTGCCATCATGCCTGTATCATTACAATTTCATATTCCCCAACTTAAGGAAATGTTTATTAAATCAGTTACATTTATAGTTGACGAAAACCCATCACCAATAGTTGGAACTTTCAAGACATCTTTAAAATCCGGTAATGCTGATATCTCGACTAAGATAAGAATTGACAAATATACTTATGTTAGAGTAATAGCTGAAGCAAATGACGGAAAAAAATACATGGTTTCGAATTATGTTAAAGCCGCGGGGGGTTGTTCAGCGCCCAGTCTTGCAGACATGGACACGATGATGGCGAGACTAGGAAAAATGAAGCTTAAGTTTATCAAAACTGGTGAAAAAGGTAATATCAACAAAGCAAAATTAATTGTTAGTCATCCTAACTTTTCGGGTTTACAATTTAACCAACTTACTAGAACCGAAGTACCAGCTCATTTTGTAGAAAAGATTGAAATTACTCAAGATAATCAACCAATAATGAATGTAGTCGCAGATATTTCACTTTCTGAAGATCCAAGCATAATATTTAACTATAAAAATAGCGGCGGACCACTTTCTGTAATTGTAACCGATACTCAAGGTTCAATTTTTAAAAGAGAATGGACTCATAATCCATTGTTAAGTAAAAATTAGAAACATTCTAACTCAGATGCAGCCTGAGCTTTAAATAATTTGTCCATTCTTTCTTTTGACAAACCAACACTTTTAAAAGCTTCTTCACGAGGACTTGCTCCTTCCCACAACCTTGCTATTGCTTCTGCTTGTGCATATTCCTCGAAACTTATTCTCTTCGCAATCTCATCAACTGCACATGAACATTTTGCCATGAAATCCCTGTTATTGACATTTGAACTCATACAGGCAAATACAAATTCCGATCTAGCTAAAGTCGGAAAATCATTAGATTTCACAACGTCCTGTATGAAAATATAGATTAAACACAAGGGTAATATTAATTTAACCATAGTTACGACTCCTTCTTTTTTTTATACAATTCTCTTATTTCTTTATTTGTTCTAATACCTTGAAAAGTAAGTGTTTCCTTTACGATATCTTTGTTATTAGCAGAATCTTTTGTGTAAGATTCAATTTTAAAAATGTGTCCAGGTATATTTTCTGACATTATAACCTTAAACTTCTTATTCTTGTATCTTGTAACTCTATTTTTGAGTTTAGTTTTTTCAAATGGCGTAAAATTAATTTCTTTACCTGAAAAAGTCTCATTTTTAAAATTAATTTTCACATCCTTCACTTCTGTTGCTGCAATTGCATGTCTAATCCTACTTCTGAAAAATAAAGCATTTCCTCCGGTTAGCCTTTGCATATCTCTAGAATCTCTCTCGAAAAATAGCATAAAAACAGGATTACCTTTGGCGCCTATTTGTGGAGGAAATCTTACTTTGTTTCTACCCTTTAAATATCTAAAAGTAATATACTTGTTCTTAGACTCATCTATTTTAACTATATTTAAAACTACATTACCTATAAAACTATCCTCTAGAGTAGAAGATTTTTCGAACTTATAAAAAATTCTCGACGGTTCATCAATACCAACTAAATGTTCATCAACAAACAAACTTACATTCGCACTCGACATTTCATTAATAAGAGACTGTTTGTGTTCCTCTGTTCCCCAAGTTTTTCTTTTTTGTTCACCATCAATAGCATCTGAAAAATCTACATCTCCTACATCCTGAGCAAAGGAATTGGACATTGGCAAAGTTAAAAAAATAACTAACATCAAACATGAAAATAATTTTGTTGTTCGATAATAAAAATTCATGTATTGTTTATGGGCAATTTTTTTTAATTTTGCAATAAATAAATTTTCAAAATGTTATGAAAAAAAAAATTATAGACAATTCTGTTTTTTCGTCGGGTTCATGGGTTCAAGAAACAGAACGCCTAAATCTGAGAGCTAATAGCGAAAATTATAAAATCTATATCAATGATTTGGTTCTTATGGCTTTAATTGGCATTCATCCTCATGAAAAAAGTAAAAAACAAAAAATATCAATAAATATTGTTTTATCTAGCCCTGATAATAGAATAAATGTCCAAGATAAAATTGAGAATGTTGTTTCTTATGAATACATAATAGAGAATATTAAAAAACTTATAAAATCTGGACATATTGGTCTTTTAGAAACGCTTGCGGAAAAAATATCTTTAATCTGTTTAGAAGACAAAAGGGTAGTGGATGCAAAAGTTAAAATTGAAAAACTTGAAGTATTCAAAGAGACATCTAGTGTGGGAATTGAAATATTTAGAGTTAGAGAAAGTGAAACTGAAGAAAAAAAAAGAATTTATAAATTACAAAAATAAAATTTAATGTGGGTTATTAAACTTGGCGGTAGTTGGATAAATAATCCTGAACTAAAAAAACTGATTAAACTTTTAACCCCTAAATGTGAACATATTAATGGGCTTGTGGTTGGTGGAGGAATTTTTGCCGATTCTATTCGAGATGCTCAAAAACTATTAAATTTTGACGACCACCTTGCGCACAATTTAGCAATAAAATCGACTGAATTTTATGCAAAAATTTTAAAAAATATTTGCGAGAATATTCAATTAATAAAAAATCCAGACAAACTTGTTAAAAGTGAAAAATTACAAATATGGATCCCTTATAATTATTTAAAAAAAAAAAATTTTATTGAAAAGAACTGGAATAGCACCTCAGACACGATCGCATTATGGCTCGCAAAAAGAGTTAAGGCAGATGGGTTAATACTGATAAAATCAATGGAGATTAAAGAGAAAAAAATTAATATGAAATATCTAGAAAATAAAAATATAATCGATGAAAATATTAAAAAACACGTGAGAGATAACCTCAAGGTAAAAATTGTTGGTCCGGAAATTATTAATATTTTGCAGTCAAAACAAAGTTGGACTAATATTATTTCAAATCTTTGTGATATAGAGTTTAAAGTTTGAAAAAAAAAGCAGTAAATAGATGGGCTTGGGTTTTGACTGGATCAGGTCATTTTTTTAATGAGTCAATAGAATTAATAAATACATTGGAAGATATTGATTTATTCGTCTCTAAAGCTGCGGAAGAAGTTCTTGTCATGTATAAAAAAAAAGGACTGATATCCAATACAGTTAAAATCTACAGAGATAATACTGCTAGCGCAGTACCTGTTGGTCAATTTTATCGTGGGATTTATCATACTTTAGTAATGGCCCCAACATCTAGTAATACTGTGGCAAAATGTGTTGTTGGTATATCTGACAATTTAGCAACTAATGTTTTTGCACAATCAGGTAAATGCAGGGTTGAGTGTATATTCTTTCCTTGTGATACTGCTTCAGAATTAAAAACACTATCACCTAAAGGTTATGTTGATGTTTACCCAAGAAAGATTGACCTTGAAAATGTAGAAAGGTTAAAGAAATTTGAAAGAACTAATGTAGTAATGAATTTTGAAGATTTAAGGAAGGAAATAAGGTCTAGAGAAAAGTGTCTAAAAAAATATTATTCCTGACTGGAAAATTGGCAGAAAGGCAATTATGCAGAATTCTGAAATCAATGAAGCCAGAATTTACATACAAAATAAGTCAGATTGGGGTAAGCGTCGCTGCTTTGATGTCTGAAAATATTATTATGCGTCGAGTTGCCAAGGAAAAAGGTTACGATAAAATTATCGTTCCGGGTAAATTTCGAGGTGATTTGAAAAAACTTTCACGTTTTTTTGATATACCTGTTGAAAGAGGACCAGATGATCTAACAAATTTACCTGATTATTTTGGGTTAGATTCTCAGCAGGAATTATTAGAGGAAAATGATTGTATGATTTTTTCTGAGATTGTAGATGCAACATTGTTAAGTATTGACCAGATTATCACAAGAGCCTTAAAGTATAAAAAAGATGGAGCAGATGTAATAGATTTAGGTTGCATGCCGGACACTAAATTTCCTCACCTGGAAGATACAATCATGAAATTAAAAGAAAATGGATGCAAGGTCTCTGTTGACTCTGCAAATAACGAAGAACTGGTGCGAGGGGGAAAAGCCGGAGCAGATTATTTGCTTAGCATCAGTGAAAAAAATTTTAATATTCTGGATGAAGTAAGTTCTATTCCTATTTTGATTCCATCGTCACCAGGTGATATGAAGTCTCTTGAAAGAATAATTATGAAAGTAAAGCGAACTAATAGAAAATTCTTTGCTGATCCAATATTAGATCCAATACATTATGGATTCACTGAATCCATAAATCGTTTCACGAAGATTAGAAAAAAATTTCCTGATGTAAACTTACTTATGGGGGTCGGCAACCTAACTGAATTAACAGATTGTGACTCTACAGGTGTTAATACAGTTTTAATGGGCATTGTATCGGAACTAAATGTAAAAGCGGTCTTAGTTGTTCAGGTAAGCAATCACTGCAGTACATCAATAAAGGAGACTGACATGGCAAGAAGATTAATGTTCTTTGCAAAAAAGAATCAGAGACTTCCTTTGGGAATAAATAATAGTTTAATGTGTTTAAAAGATAGAAAAGTAAGAAGAAATGAAGTTGAAGAAATAACAGATTTAAAAAATCTAATTAAAGATAAAAATTACAGAATACTCTTGAGTGATGAAAAAATCCACTTACTCAATAAAGAAATTCATAAGTCTGGTATTGATCCATATGATTTTTATGAATCTCTAAATATTGGCACCGATACAAGTCATGCATTTTATTTGGGTGTCGAATTGGCTAGAGCACAAATTGCACTTCAATTGAATAAAAATTATAATCAGGACAATGAACTTACTTGGGGTGTGATAAAAAAAGAGGAGAAGATAGACTACAACACTAGGCCAAAACTTAGATCGACGCAAAAAAAATGATTTTAGAAACACTTATTTGTTCGATTAATAATAATCAAGAAGTAAATATAGCTCCATTTGGTATTAGAAGAAACAAAGATGTCATTGTTATATCTCCGTATTTACCATCAAAAACCCATGAAAATCTTCACGAAACTAAATATGCAAGTATAAACTACACAGACGATGCAAGTCTATTTGTAAATTGTTTTCTAAAAAGAAAAAAGTTTAACCTTGAGAAATGCAAATCTATTCATGGATTTTTTCTTGATGAAGCATTAAGTCATGCCGAAATTGAAGTTATTGATTATAAAAAAGATAAAAATAGGCCATCATTTTATTGCAAAACAATCTATTTTAAGAACCATGCTCCTTTCTTAGGTTTAAATAGAGCTAGATATGCTCTTATTGAAGCCTGTATTTTAGCATCTAGAACAAAGATTCTAAAAAAAAATAAAATTTTAAATGAGTTGAACTATTTATCGAATGCAATTGAGAAAACTTCTGGAGATCAGGAAAGTTACCTTTGGAAAGAATTACAAAACTACATAATCAAAGAGACAAATAAATATGCTAAATAATGACTTGGACAAAGCAAAATTATTAATAAGTGTTAAGAATGAACACGAAGTGAATCTAGTTAAAGATTATGCAGATATAATTGACTTAAAGAACTCAGAGGATGGTCCTTTGGGTAGTTTAAATATAAACGATATTGAAAAAATTATAAAAAAGTTTGGTGATAAGTTCATTTACAGTGCAACATTAGGAAATATGATGGAAAAAAGTGAGCTAAAAAATAAAATTTTATGTTTTGATTCTCTAGGATTAAATTATATTAAAGTTGGCTTTTTCTTAAATTCTCAATCAAAATTCAATAAATTTTTAGAATGTATAAGTCAAATAAAATTAAAAACTAAAATTGTATTAGTAGTCTTTGCGGAAAATACTGATCTCATAGTCGAAATTAAAAAAAACTTAAATGTTTTAAAAGAATATAGAATTCAGAATCTATTAATTGACACTATAAATAAAGCATCGTCAGGTTTAACAGAAATATATAAATATGAATTTTTAAGAAATTTAGTTTTAAAAGCTAAAAATGATCATATAAAGATTGGTTTAGCGGGTAAAATTGAATTAAGCCATTTATATAGCTTACTTTATATAAATCCTCATGTAATAGGTTTGCGAGGTGCTGTGTGTCAAAGTAATGAAAGGAGTAAGAAAATTCTTAAAAAAAAAGTTTTACGAGTATATCAATTATTTAAATCGCATAATAATAATGCACATGCTGTTGCAGGAGCATGATTTCCAGCTTCAGATTTTAATTTTTTTTTACCTTTTAAAAATTCACTGAAACACTTCACATCGTAATTATTTTTTTTACAATAATCATTAATCAGTTCTTTTCCGATTCCAGATGAGATTATAGGCATCTTTTTCCTAACTTTCATTTGTTTAAGTTTTTTTTCAACTGAGTCAAATATTAATTTAAGTTGTATGTCAATTAATTTCTCACTGATAGTTTTTAATAATTGTTTCTTTGAATTTTTATAGTCAAATCCAAAATTTCTGGAAACCCTTTTGTAACTATTTACTTTTGATTTACTCCTACCGTCCATTGTTGTAAATAAGTCAGCATTTCTTGGTAAATTTCCACTAATTCTATAAATATCTGCCATGTTGGAAAACAATTCCGGTATTATCTTTAGATCCGTATTATTAATTATTAGACTTTTGGACAGACTAAAAATTGGTGTTCTTACAATTCCTGTATAGACAAGTTCATGATTTGTAAGCCTATCAAAATCATTAAAGTTTTTATTAATTAAATTAGAATGCTTAATAATTGTTATATCCGTTGTAGTAGAGCCCAGATCAATTAAAATTCCGTTCTCAATTTTTTTTTTCAAAAAAATTGCAGGTGCTAACCAATTCATTGATGATACATGATTTGGGAGAAATTTATTTGTAAAGTAATTAAGTTTACTAGAAAAAAATAAATAATTTAATCCTGATTCTTTGCAAATTGAAACTATTCGTTTTACTCCATGTGATCTATTTTCAAAGCAATCACACAATTCTGCAGTCATAGTAATACAACATAATATAGAGTTGAAATTAATCTCATTTCGTAAATTAAATAAATGAAATTTGAGATTATTTAAATCTTCCCAAATTGGACATTTAAGATAGGAAACATATATGATCTGTTTTCTTTGATTAAGCCCAACTAACTTTAAATGCGCACCACCAATATCTACGCCTAAGAATTTAATCTTTGTATCCATCTAAAAAAATAATTTTGTTACCTTAATTAATTCTAAGTTTTTTTTTAAAATATCAGTCTTTTCAATATAAAATTCTTTAATAAATTTATGGATTATACTACCATAACTTTTGTGAAGCCCGCAGTAGGTAGAGGTAAATCTTGGATTAATTTCTAATATTTTCCATAAATTTTTATCTTTTATTATGTCGATACCGATAAATCCATACAAACCAGGAAAATTAAAACAGACTTTTTTAGACAATTGTAACAACTCAGCTTTGTCATTTTCCAATCCGCCAATGATTGAACCCACTTGTTTAATAGACTTTCCATCATTTTTTGTTATGTGTTTATTAAATCCAATTATTTTCCCCTTACCATTGGAACATAAAATATTTAAACTTCCGGTAATGCCATCAATAAATGGTTGAAAAACCGCAGACGTTTTTTCTAAATTGGTCTGCGGAACATTTAGTGATGATAGCAAAAAAATATTTTCTGATCCCCCACCCATATCTGGTTTCATTACCGTTATTAATTCACTATCATCTAAATCTGCGTGATTTCTTGTAGTTTTAACGCAAGGAATTTTGAATTTATTAAGATATTTATATGTTTGAAACTTTGAGGAAAATATTTTTATAATATTAAAATCAGAACCTACTATTTTAAAATTCATTTTTCTTGTTAGTCTAAAAATATTTTGATTAATTTTAGACTTTTCGGGAGCAACTATAATTAACTCAGTTTGCTTTGGATCAAATTTTTTTAAATGCCAAATCCAGTCTTTTTTTGGTTCAGTTATTAAGAAGTTAACATTTGACACTTTTAAAACTGGAAGATTAAAACTTCTCAAGATAAATATTTGTTTTTTTTGGATACCGGATAGACTAGTCATAAGACTATTGACTATATTTAAACCCTCTTTCAATATATCCTTATTTTCGTTAATATCTAAATTAAAATTACTACTGAAATATTCAAAAACTATTAAATTTTTCATACGTACTTATGATAATTGTTCCTGCTATCGATTTAAAAAACGGTCGTATCTCAAAGGCACACGCCGGAAATAGAGAAAATTATAAACCACTTAAAATTGAAAAAAAAGATTTTTCTAATCCAAAAAAATTTATTCTAACAATACAGGGTTTGTATAATATAAATAAAATCTACATTGCTGATATAGATTCATTACAAAATAAAGGAGATAATTGGCACTTAATTCGAGAAATTTTGATTGAATTTGAGAATATTGAGTTTTTAATCGATTCAGGTTTCCTAAATTTTAGAAAGATAAATCAATTCAAATCATTTATAAACAACAATAATAATTATAAAATTATAATTGGAACAGAATGCTTTTCTAGTCAACAATATCTGCGTAGAATTATGATTCAGAAGTCACATATATTATCGCTAGACTTTTGCAAAAAGAAAACTCCAAACGTTAACTTAAAATATTTTAAAAATAGAACAATAATATTAATGTTTATTGATCAAGTTGGGGCAAGGGGAGTTAACTGGAAAGAAATAAAGAATATAAATAGATTGAATGTTGTAAAAAAAAATAATTGCTACATAGCAGGCGGTATTAGATATTACGGGGAAGTTAGAAATATTAATAGAATGGGTTTTAAAGGTTGTATCGTTTCATCAATTGTTCATGAAAGGCTAAAAAGGGGCTAATGTGCCCCTTTTCTACTTTTTGAAAAATGAAAACAACCTTGAAAGCCATCCACTTTTAATGTTAGCCTTTTTTGATGGCTTCATGTTGGGTGAACTTCACTTGGCTGCAAAAGGATGTTCAGCAGAATCTTTTGCTGATACAACTTCACTAGTTTTTGGTTCTCCGGATATTGCTCTTTCGATTGATTCCTTCGTTGCTTGATAGTTGTATTCCTGAATCTTTTTATCATCTTCTGCTTCCCAGTGTATAAAAACACCAACAGAAATAAACAAATCATCTGCTTCATCGGCTGGAATAGTTCCCTCGGCAACGCAGTCCATAACTGCCTTTGCAACGCCATGTTGTGCAGGACCAAACATTTGGACTGCTTGCTTTGCACCTTTTATTGTTACTTTATTAAACATACAAGTTGCCGGTTTCGCCATCAAGTTTGGTGCAACAACTGCCAATAATGCGGTAAAACCGTCTTTATTATTAGTCAGACTGTTAGCAAATGCGGTTTCAGCAGGTGTTCCACGAGGACCAATAATTAAGTCAATATGTGCAACTTCGTTTCCGTCTCCAACAAGGGATTCTCCGATAAGCATTTTCGTAATTTTAGCCATTTTTTTCCTCCAATGAGTTATTTCAAAAGTTAAATATCAATTATGTATAAATATCATAATTAGAATATTTAACTATATCCATTATTTTGTCTATTAGCAAGGTTGTAACAGTTAAATCAGCACATGTGCCAGGATTCACATATTTTCTTTTAAGATATTTATCTAATAAATTTAGATCATGTTGTTCATTAGGGTAAAAGTGTTTTTGAGTTTTTTTGAAATATTTTGATGCGATGTATCTTATCTCCTGAGCTCTAGAAAAACCGAATTTTCTAAGTATATGACTATCGTGATTTTTTGAAAGAAATTTTAAAAATAATCTTTCAACGGGAAACTTACATTTTTTTTTTTTTTGATATTGAAAATAAGGAAGAGCATCATTGAAAATTTCGGAATAATTAGTTGCATAGCAATTTGAAATTCTATCGAAACTCTTACTAATGCAGGCTAATTCATAAAAAGACAATTTTGAGGAATTATCTTTGAAGATATTTCCTCTTGAATGATAATTTTTAATTCCGGCTGGTTTTGAGATTTTTATAGCATCAGTAATGTGTTTAGTATCCTTTAAGTCAATTTTAATTAAAATTTGTTTTAAAATATAAATAAATTCTTTTTCAGTATTAAAATTTTGCATAGAAGCTCTAATTACTGGGGCACACAATAAAATTATTCCAAGATTATAATTTGTTCTCAATTCGTCTAAACAATCTTTACAAGAATAATAAATTGATTCTCCTAAAGATAATTTAACATCAGTTAATTTTTCAGAAGAAATTTTGGCCGCTCTAAAAAATTTATTTTTTTTTAATCCGGGTAAAATCGATTTTATATTAACATTTCCGGGTTTAAGAGCTTTCAACTCTTCAAGGCAAGAAAGTAAATAAAGCTTTTTAAGATAATGTGCAGAATTTCTGTCTTTCATATTTACAAATATCTAAAAAATCTTTTACCAACAGATCAGAAATATTTCGTTCAGTAACTTTCTGAGTTGCCTTCCAGGATGGAATACTATTTATTTCCAGTACATAGTAGTCACTGTTGAAATATTTTAAATCCAGACCTCCATATCCAAGTTTAAAAATTGCTGAAACTTTTGATGATATATCCTTTATTTTAGGGTTAGGTTTGACTTCCTTTATCCTAGCTCCCATACTTGCGTTTGTAATAAACTTATGGGAGATTCGTTCAACACTTGCGACAATCTTGTGATTACTTACTAAAATTCTTAAATCCTTAAATTCTTTTTCCTTAGGGTTTCCTAAGAAATTTTGCAAATACAAGATAGAATCTGGAATGTTTTTTTTATTGAATTCTGACACGTTTTTAAAGCAAAAAATACCCTTTCCTTGTGATCCCAAGATTGGTTTATGAAGAAAAGCTCCTTTGTTGAATAATTTAAGAGAATCCTTTCTATGATTAGATTTCATGGTTTTGATTATTGTGTTAGGAGTGGGTATTTTATTAATCGCCAGAGTCGAAGATGCCCTGAATTTGTCAATTGTTCTTTCAATTATATCAGCAGAATTATGAACATAAATTCCAGATAGTTCTATTAAATGAAGTACAGAAAGTTTAAAAGTTATTTCTTCAATGCTTCCCCCGTTTATGTATCTTACCCAAACACCGTCACAATCAAAGATTTTATCTTTCAGGAAAATTAAAAATTTGTTTTTCTCTACTTGAAAACTTAAGTCCTCAAAATTTGCTTCAGTTATTTCAATATTATTTTTATTGAAGGACTTACTTAATTGCAAAGAATGCCAATCATGTTTATCTGCTAAAATACATACCTTATTCAACATTGAAAAAAGACTTTTCGACCAAGTTTGTATTAATTTTACCTGCAAAAAAGCTATTCCCAGTTTGAGTTGAGTTAATTTTAATTTTAGAGGGGCTAAATAACGAACCATCAATTTTATAAAAATCCCCGTTGTATTTTTTCAAAATTTTCCGAAAGGGATCACCATAATCTTTTGCAGATTGACTAGGGATTTTATTATAAGTCTTTGAAATTTCCGAATCAGATAAATTTACCGTTAAATCAACGATTCCACCGTAAATAATGGAGTCATTTGTTCTCCCCATACCGGTCAATGTATCTTTTGCAACAGGAGGTAAAGGAGTTGATGCAAGACCGTATTTAATTGTGTTTATTGGAAAACCAATTGCATGAGCCTTATGTAACCCGACTTCCAAAACCCTCGAGCAAATTTGTATATTTCCCACTATACTAGTTGTTGGCGTCAAAAAAATATAAAGGTTCTCAGGTAAAACCTTACAGTCGCCATAAATTTTTTCTATGACTTCTTTAGGAGGTTTTGAATCAACTTCTAAGACTATTGCTGTTTTCTTTCCTTTATCTACATATTCTAGTTCTTTGAAAATTTCCTCTCTTTGAGCTAACGCTCTTGCAGGACCTGAGCCTAAAGAAAAAAAATTTTCATGCTTAAGATTCCATCCAGCATATTGACTTGCTAAACATGCTAATACAGGATGTGAAGAATAAACAGATATATTCCAAGAAATTTTATCAGAAAAAAATGAATGGTTTAAAACTACCTTTCCTAGTCCCCCCATGCATAGTTCAGATACTTTGAGACCAGCTTCAATACTTCCAAAACTCTGTATTCCACAGTCAATTAACCAGGCCCCAGTATCATCCTGATTAACTAATATCGAATATTGTTCTTTATTTTCTACTAATTCTGAAATTATCTTCTCAGAATATTTGTTCAAACTTAGCTTCTGCATATCTATATTACTTTAAATATTATTAATCTCTTTGACTATTTTTGTATATTCTAATTTTAATGAGTCAAGGCTTTTTATTTCTTTATGGACCAGACATATTGGTTGATTTTTTTTTATGAACGTACCAGGTAATGGAACCTCTGTAAATTCTGCATTAGATGAAATCTTAGGCAATTTCTTGATGGATTGAGCGCTAAAAAATTTATCCTTTTGGCAGTAAATTATTTGAGAGGAAAAATTAATAATCTTTTTTTTTAATTTCTTTCTACATATTATTTTACTTGAAAGACCAGGGCGCGGGTTGATTTCAATTAAATAAATTTCTCTGTTATTATCAGAAATGATAAAATCTATACTATTTATTCCGACAAGTTCAAAGTTTGTCACTACAAGCTTAACAACTTCTGTGACTTTTTCCATTAATGACTCTTCAAGTTTTATTGCAACTATTCCTCCTAAGAGGAAATTTCTTCCTGAGAGAGAATAATTCCACTGTAAGCATGTAGAAAATATTTCAAATTTTCCTGGCTCTGAAAAGAACTGAACAGAAACATTTCTACCTTCTATGAATTGTTGAAAATATTTTTTTTTATGAGGTTTTATTCTTCTCATTTTATCATATCTACTTACGAATAGTCCCCCATGTGATCTTATATCTTTGTGTAAATAATTCCCATCTTTTGGTGCGGTTTTTCTCCAATTTGGAATTTTCACACCAAGAGAAGATAACTTTGTAAACAAGTGTATCGGATCGTTAAGTTTAAATATTATTCTTGGATCATTCCATAAGAAATGGAATTTTGAAAATTTTTTTTTTGTGTTAATCATTTCTGTTATTCCCGAACCTAATATTATTTTTCTAGAGTATTTTGTATTTATATTTTTTAATGATTCAATAATATTTTTATACGAAAATTTCTTGATAACATTATAAAACTCGCAATATTTTTTTGCATTCAAACTATCATTACAAGTCAGTACAGAAACTTTATAACCCATAGTCTTCATAAGAACAATTAAGTCCTCAACAGAATTAGCAATTATTAATATTTCCTTTAAATTTTTAATATTTCTCGAGAAAAATCTAGTGCTTGTTGAAAATTTAGATAAAGAGGTTTATCTGATGTGCACATCTTTTCAAACATCAAATATTGAGTTTTAACTTTGATATCTCCTGATGTAAGTGGACCAATTGAAAGTGCTCCACATGGATGTTTAGTATCATTATCTTTTAGACCAACACCAAAAATTCCAGAGGGTGGTACTGCATTTACATCCGCAATAACCTTTGCGGATGTTGCTAGATTAATTTGTTTTTCATTAATTACCTCCGTTCCAGCTCGTGCAGCACAAAAAATTATATCTGCTTCTGGCAAATATGATGCATTTAATTCATCAGTCGAACCGTCTGCTGGAACTACATCGACTCCAAATCTATTTTTATATTCCTCGGCTTTTTTTTTAACATTCTCTACGCCATCGTATCCAATAATTTTACATTTTGCTCCAGCATTTGCACACATAACCGAAGAAATACCTCCTACAATTCCTTTTCCTCCATAAATTATAATATTTTTACCTTCCAATGTTGTATTGAATTTATCCTTGAGTGTTTTTTCCGTACAGGCAACCATAGCTGCTGCAGTTGTAAATGAACCAGCAGGATCAGGGAATACTGAAACTTCAAATGGGGGCACCATTGATTCCTTTGCTAAATTTAACATATCCAAGGCCAAAGATGCATCTTTACCACATATAAAAATTCCAGTTTTTTTTGAGTTTGATACAGATCTTGAAAAAATTGTATCTTGTACTAAACTTTTAATATCACTCAAATTTACGTTTGAATAAGGAATTACAACATCATACCCAGCATCGCAAGCCATATTTACGTCAAATGGACTTACATTTTCTTGTGGAGTGAACATGTGCAAAATATTTTTTTTCATAATTTTTATTTAACCTATTTTCTTGATTTTATAACCCTTATTTTGACCTCTAACCTCACATATTTTGAGCTCTGAAAAATTTAATCTTTTAATCTCATTTTTTACTATTTCTAAAACTTCATTCCTATGATCACTGTTTCTACAAAAAATGAAACTTGATGGCCCCCATGAACTTTGACCATAACCCTTGATACCATTTTTTTCAAGCATATTGAATATTTTACTAATTTTATCGCTAGTGAACATTCCACCTTGAGCTCTAGAAAACTTTAATGCGGTGTTATTTTGTATTATTTGGATGCCGTGACAAAACATTTCGAAATCTTGTTCAATAATAGAAGGAATAATATTGGTAACAAGAGCTTCACAATTTTCTGAAGTAGTAAGCTTTTTATTATTTCCCATTTTTTGGAATTCTTGGATTTCCTTTTGTCCAAATAAACCCTGCTTGGCTGGTTCTGTTATTAAGATTATCAACCATGACTTAGGCCATGTTTCATGAAAAATAATCGGCGATAACATATCGGAATGTCTTCTTCGTCCAGCGTCAACCAAAAAACCACCGGATTTAAAACAATTAATTCCTATACTAGATCTTTGTCCTCGATTTGAAAGCTTTGCAAAATACTCAATATCTGGTTCCTTGTTGGAAAAATGAAATAGAATTGTGGCAATTGATAAAGCCAATTGTGTTCCAGAGCCAAGACCGACATGCTCTGGTATACAATTTTTAATATTTAATTTTGCAGGTCTTAAATCACAAATTTTTGTGAACAATTCTAAAATTCGTGATGCTCTGGATACATTCTTTCCAATAATTTCAAATTTTTTGGATTCCTCAAGTTCAATAATTGTATTAAATCCGTCAATAGTAAGGCCAAGACTTCCAAAATCTCTGTTTTTATTAAAATTTAGATTAATAAAACCAAGGTGAAGTCTCGCAGGTGAAGATATTATAAATTTTGCCATACGATAATAAAAAATTGAAACTTTGTTTCTTTTTTTATTTAATTATGTCATAGAATGTAAATTTAACAAATTTAAAAGGAATAAAATGAGTAGTAAAGATTTACAAATTTATGATGAAAAATTAATAAATGAGAAATTAAAAAATAATTTGCAGTCATGGAGTTATGACGGTAAGTGGATTAGGAAAATTTATAAAACACACAGTTGGAAGGGAACAATGATGGCTATAAATACCATTGGTCATTTAGCAGAAGTTGCATGGCATCATCCTGATTTGGTTGCATCATATGCCTTCGTCGAGGTCAAATTAATGACACACGACAAAAAAGGAATAACTGACTTGGATTTTGAACTTGCCCAAAAGATTGATGATGTACTTGAATGGAATCCAAAGATTGAGGATGGTCCATTTGAAGGGACTCCCAAAGATCCTAGATTTGCATATATTAAATATCCAGGTTAAGAATGGAAGTTAAAAACAATTGTCCTTTTTGTATTTTGGGTTGTGAATATTCTTGTAAAAAAGAACTAAAATATAAAAATTGTAGCGATTTAAATTATCATTTAGATAACTTTAGTAGAAATAGTTTTCCATTAATTAAGGGTAAAAAAGTTTCTTTTGACGATGCCATAAACAAAGTTATAGACCTATCATCCACTTGTAACGGAATTCACTTAGATGGTTTAGGTTGTGATTACACTGGTTTAAAATCTATTTTTAATTTTGCAGAAGAACATAGAACTAGCCTTGATCATATGGAAGGCGAGAATATTAGTAATTTAAATATCATCTCCCAGAGAATTGGGGGAAATTTTTGTTCATTAGGAGAAGTTTACAAAAGGTCAGATTTAATTTTTTTTAGTCTTAAAGATATGGAAATATCAAAAATATTTGTTGAATTCTTAAACAAATCCAAAAAAAAAAGAAAACTAATTATTATTTCAGACAAAAAAAACACTGAAATATCAAATGTAACATACATTACAAAAAAAGAATTTCTTGATCTTAATAAAAATTTGAATAGCAAAAATAATTTTGAAGGAATAAAAAAAGAAATATCACATTACATTAGTTGTTCCAAGTTTGTTACATTCATATGTACCTTCAACTCTCAGCAAAACTTCACACGTCAGATTTTTCGTTTTGTGAAATCTATAAATGATTCAAACCAACGAGCATCTATTTTGCCAATTAACGGAAAAAATAATATCAGTGGTGCCATTCAATATTCTCTTTGGAAAACCGGTTATCCATTAAGAATACAATTTACTGATGTGGGGGTGGAGTATAACCCTGTAGAATTAAAGTCAGAATTTATTTCAAAAACAAAGGAATTGCAAATTTATATATCTTGCTTTGATTACAAGAGAAATATAGGAATGTTTAAAAAGAATATATTTATTGGAAACCCCTTTTTAAAAAATAAAAAATTTTTTGATGTCTTCATACCCTCTAAAATTCCTGGAATCGATCAAAAAGGATTGGTGTTTCGAGGAGATGGAATAACTTCGATAAAGTTAAATAAAGTTTTAGATTCTGAATATAGTTCTATAAGTGAAATATTTAAACGTATAACTTAAAAAATGATTATCAATCACATAAAGATACTTGATACATATGCTGAAGCCTTTCCGATGAAATTTTCAAGGCTAATTATAACTGCCGACTCACATAAATGGGCAATGAACGCAGTTAAATCCTTTACTGGTTTTGCAACGTCTGTAATAGCTTGTGGTTGTGAAGCTGGTTTAGAGAAAAAATTAACCACTATGCAAACGCCAGACAACAGACCAGGATATTCTGTTCTCATTTTTTCAATGTCTAGTTCTGAACTTGCAAAACAAGTACTTAATCGAGCTGGCCAATGTATAATGACTTCTCCAAGCTCAGCACTCTTTTCAGGAAATAAAAGCCCAAAAAAAATAAAGCTTGGCAGTGCGCTCAGATATTTCGGGGATGGTTTTCAAATTTCTAAAATGATCAATAATGAAAGGTATTGGAGAATTCCTGTAATGGATGGAGAATTTATTTGTCAGGATTATGCGTATGAATCTAAAGGAATTGGTGGAGGAAATTTTTTAATTTTAGGTAATAACTCATCTAATGTTCTGAGAGCATCTGAGGTTGCAGTAAAAGCGATGAATAAAATTAAAAATGTTATACTCCCTTTCCCTGGCGGGGTAGTAAGATCAGGTTCTAAGGTTGGTTCTAAATATAAGAAATTAATTGCTTCAACTAACTTTGAGTATTGCCCATATATTAAAGGTATTGTGAAATCAAAATTAACAGAGGATGTAAATTCAGTTTTAGAAATTGTAATCGATGGAATTTCTGAGGTCGACATTAAGCTAGCGATGAGGGCAGGAATGTTGGAAATATCGAAGCTTGGAGAGGAATCAGGTATATATGCAATATCTGCGGGAAATTATGGTGGTAAACTTGGGCCATACCTTTTTAATTTAAGAGAGATAATGAAATGAATGTTATAGAGTTTATACCTAAGAAAAAAATAGATAAGCTTCTTGATTTTAAAGACTTTGACAAAATCAATGAAATGAAAATGGATAAGAGTGAAATTTTAAATTTGCCAATGGTTATGGGTGGAAAAACCGTCTTTTTAAAGGAGATTTTCAACGTATCTTTTTCATCACAAAAATCAAATAAAACATCAATTAAGATTAGGAATTCTAACCCAAACTTTATAAATATTGGAGCGAATTGGCGCGCAAATAACTTGACTATATATGGAAGTGCAGGTTCTTTTTTAGGTTATAAAATGCGGGGTGGAAGCATTCATGTCAAAGGTTCAGCACAAAACTTTGTTGGATGTGAGATGTTAGATGGAAAAATTTATATTGAGAAAAATGTTGGAGATTTTACTGGTTCAGCTAACTTTGGTGGACGAATTGGCATGAGAGGTGGACTAATCAAAATTGGTGGAAATGCTGGTAATTTTGTAGGACAGTATTTACGAAGAGGAACTATAATTATTAAGGGAGATGCAGGCAATAATATATGTGATAGTATGATTGCTGGAAATGTAGTAGTTAATGGACAGTGTGGTCAGAATATGTGCCAAGGTATGAAAAGAGGTACTGTTGTGCTTAATAAATTTCCAAGAGGTGTATCCCAGAATTTTATTTCGTGTGGTATTCAGGAACTAAATTTTTATTCTATTTTGAAAAATGCATACTTAGAAGGGGTTAAACATTCAAATAAATTTCATAAATTTGTTGGGGACAGAGATAATAAAGGTATTGGTGAAATTCTCGTAAGTCTTTCTAAAAATTGATTACTATAAATTTATTAAATTATTAATTGCATCTATAAGGCCTTGCACGCCTCCCTTTTCAATTGTAGACCTGAATTCAGATTTTTTTGTGGAAATTTCACTTATTGAGTCTTTTAATAAAACATCAAATATAAGTTTATTTTTTTTTAAACAAATATAGCTTATGCCTACTGGCTCTTTATCTTTTATGTTTAAATTTGTTCGGACTACAGTAATATCGTTTTTTATATCCTCTGAGCTCAAAATTTCGAAATTTAAATCAGTTATATTATGAAATCTTTTTGTATAATTGTAAGATATATATTTCAAAAAACTATTGCTAATCTCATCCTTTTTTTCTTTTTTAATTTCTTTCCAATCTGGGCCATAAATAATTTTTATCATTTTCTTATAATCAAAAATGTTACCAAGTTGATCATTAACAATTTTCAATCGCATCTTTGGATTTTTCTCCGATCTATTATTTTCAAGTAAAGCTTGGTGTAAATTATCAATTTTTTTTTCGCAGGTTTCCATTGTGTCAGCATTAATTAACTCATGAAAACACATGAAAAAAAAAAATAGTATTAAGAATATTTTAATTTTCATAGATGTTATTATATACATACTTACAGCTTATATTTAATTTAAATGAAAAAAAACAATTTTTATAACAGGTGCTAATGGTTTTCTGGGATCGAGAATAGCAAGAGTAGCTATTAAAAAAAAATTTAAAGTTAAGGCTTTTGTCAGGGAAAATTCTGTTCTAGATAATCTTAAGAATCTTGATGTTGAAATTTGTTATGGAGATTTGAGAGATCAAAATACCATTTTAGAGTCTATGCAAGGATCAAACATAATTATTCATGTTGCAGCTGATTATCGTTTATGGGCTAGGAAAAGTTCCGAAATATATGAATCCAATGTTTTTGGGACAGAAAATATTATTAAAGCAGCTAGTAAACTAAAACATGAAAAATTTTTATTCACATCAAGTGTAGCTACACTGGGTACTGCTGATGAAAAGCCTGTTAATGAAAGTTCTAATGCAAATTTCTCTAACATGATTGGAGATTATAAAAAATCAAAGTATATAGCTGAAAAAATTTTTTTTGACTATGTTAAAAAAAAACATATCAAAGGAATTGCACTTAATCCTTCAACACCAATAGGACCCGGTGATATAAAACCCACCCCTACAGGTAGAATAATCCTTCAAATGCTCACTCGAAGTATGCCAGCTTTTGTAGAAACTGGACTAAATTTTGTTCACGTTGATGATGTTGCCGAAGGCCATTTCCTTGCTTTAGAAAAGGGTAAAATTGGTGAACGATATATTTTAGGAGGGGAAAATATGAAATTTAAAGATTTTTTAGATAAAGTTTCAGATTTTGGTAATGTTCCTAAAGTTAAATACAAGATTAACGCAAAGTTTTTATATCCGCTAGCTCGCCTAAATGAATTTTATTCCAGAATTAATAAATATCGTAACCCAATGTTAACAGTTGATGGATTGAAAATGTCTGAGGAAATTATGTTTTTTTCATCAAAAAAAGCAAAAACTCAATTAGGATATAGACCTAGGAATATAAATAATGCTATAAAAGATTCAGTGAATTGGATGAAGGAACATTTTAAGTTGAATTAAACATGTCAAAAAATAATTTAAAATCATTAAGAGTTTTTTTAGCACAGCCAAGAGGATTTTGTGCAGGTGTTGAAAGAGCCATAACTATAGTAGAGAGAGCTTTAGAAATTTATGGCCCTCCTGTGTATGTTAGACACGAAATCGTCCACAACAAAAGAGTGGTAAATAACCTAATATCTAAAGGAGCGATATTTGTCCAAGAATTAGACCAAATACCCGCCGGGGCAGTGACAGTTTTTAGTGCACATGGTGTGGCAAAAAAAGTTGAAGATACTGCTAATCAAAGACAACTTCCAGTTCTTGATGCTACATGCCCACTTGTTGCAAAGGTGCACAGAGAAGGTCAGAGGTATTCTGCAAACGGTTACGAAGTTGTTTTAATTGGTCATGCGGGACATCCAGAGGTTGTTGGCACTATGGGTAGAATCAAAGGTGACGTGTATTTGGTATCTAACAATGATGATGTAAAAAAACTAAAGGTCAGAAACCCAAATAAATTATCATATATAAGTCAAACTACACTTTCAGTTGATGATACTAAAGTTGTTATTCAAGCATTAAAGGAGAGATTTCCTAGTATTGAAGGTCCAGATGTTAAGGATATTTGCTACGCCACGCAGAATCGACAATCTGCGGTAAGAGATTTAGTCAATCATGTTGATTTGATGTTAGTGGTTGGGGCAAAAAATAGTTCGAATTCCAACAGACTAAGAGATTTAGGAGAAGAGTCTGGAGTTAATACTTTTTTGATTGAAACAGCGGATGATTTAGATAGAAGTTGGTTTAACAATGTAAATTCAGTTGGAATTTCCTCTGGAGCATCAACCCCAGATGAGCTAGTTAACGAAGTCATAGATAGAATATCGACGTTTAGAGAGATTAAAATTGAAAAAAGACCTGGAATCGAAGAAAATGTTGTTTTTAGATTACCTAAACAACTTGTTGACAATCAGTTAGCTAAATAGAGAAAATATGTCAGTACCAATTATTCAGCAAATTAGAGTAGGAGCTTATGTTCTAAAACAGAAGCTTTTAGGCAGATCTAAGTATCCATTAGTCTTAATGCTTGAACCTCTATTCAGATGTAATCTAGCTTGTGCAGGTTGTGGTAAGATTGATTATCCAAAAGAAATTTTAAATCAAAGAATGTCTATAGATGAATGTATTGAATCTGTTGAAGAATGCGGAGCTCCTATAGTTTCAATCCCTGGAGGAGAACCGTTAATTCATAAGGAAATGCCAATAATAGTTAGTGAACTAGTGAAACGAAAGAAATTTGTATATTTATGTACGAATGCACTGTTGATGGAAAAGAAACTCTCAGAATATAAACCTAGCTCATATTTTACGTGGTCTGTTCATCTTGATGGTATGAAAGAGGAACATGATAAAGCCGTTTGTCAGGATGGAGTTTTTGACAGATGTGTTTCTGCAATTAAAAAAGCAAAGTCTTTAGGATTTAGATGTAATGTAAATTGTACAATATTTGATTATGCAAATGAAAAAAATATGCAAAATTTCTTGGATTTTGTTACTAGTGATCTGTGCGTTGACGGTATTACAATTTCACCTGGATTTGCTTATGAAAGAGCTCCTGATCAAGCACATTTTATCAAAAGAGAAAATACAAAAAATTTTTTTAGGAATATTTTTAAATCCAAGAACTTTAAAAAATGGGATCTTAGTCACTCTGGTTTGTATTTAGATTTTCTCGCTGGAAATCAATCTTATAAGTGCACACCTTGGGGCAATCCAACTAGAAATATATTTGGATGGCAAAAGCCTTGTTATCTTCTTGGAGAAGGTTATGTAAAAACATTTAAAGAACTTATGGAGGATACCGAATGGGAAAAATATGGAACTGGAAATTACGACAAATGTTCAGATTGTATGGCGCACTGTGGTTACGAGGCTTCTGCCGTAAATGATGTTTTTATTAGCCCTGTAAAAGCTATAAAAGTTGCGTTAAATGGTCCTAAAACAGAAGGCCCTATGGCAAATGAAATTGATTTATCCAAATCGAGGGATCCTGATTTTGTTTTTGACAGTCATGTATCTGATATGATGAAAAGGATTCACAAAGAGAAAGCTATTGATTTAAAATGATCTTTTATCAAAAACTTTTTTTGAAACTCCTCTTAAAACAACAAGTGACTTAAAAAAATAAAAAGACATTCTTATAAATGAGTATATAATCCATGGTTTAGTTAATATTAGTTTTAATACTTTGGCTTTAATTATTTTAGAGTCCTCACTGAAAAAATAACCAAACTCCTTTGGTACATGAGATTTTTTATTATCAAGAATTACCCTTATGCAAACAAAGGGAATTCTTTTTTTTTTGCTTCGTTTTGAATTGAACTTGTTTCCATGTCAACTGCTAAAGCACCAAACTTTTTGAGGATAATTTCTTTTTTTTGAGGCGTATTTATTAATTGGTCTGAAGAAAAAAGTTTAGATGTACAACAAGAATAATTTGACAATTTTTTTTTGAAATACTCTCTGTATTTTTTAGATGTTAGATTTATTTTTCCACTTTGAGAAATAATTTTATCTGGAATTATGATATCCCCACAGTTTATTTTTTCTGATGTTGAGCCAGCAAAACCAAAGCTTACAATACAATCTGGCTTTGAATTTATGTATTTTCTGACTGCAATATTTGATTTTCTTTTTCCGTATCCAAATCCTGATATTACGTCTCTATCTAAAAGAGTTTTTTGTTCAAACTCAATACCCGTTATAACTAAAATTTTTTTTTTTTTAGACACCAAACAAAGGTTTTTTTGAGTTTGAACTCATTAAATTATTATATCTTGCCAGGGCTAAAAGAGGAAAATACTCACTATATCCGTGATATTTCAGGTAAAAAACTTTTGGAAAACCAACTGCTGTAAAATATTTTTCATTCCAGTTATTTTGTTGAATTGTTAAAAATTCAATACCTCTTTTGACAGATTTGGAATTGACTTCACCAGCGGCCATTAAAGCTAGTAGTGCCCAGGAAGTCTGAGAAATTGTACTCTCCAATTTACTATCCAGAAACTTTTTTTCATAACTTCTTCCATCTTCACCCCATCCACCGTCATTGTTTTGATTACTTTTTATATATTTCACACCATTTTCAATTATATTAATCTTATTATCAAATTCTACCATATTTAATGCAGATAAAGCTGACCATGTACCATAAATGTAGTTTGTTCCCCATCTTCCAAACCAACTTCCATTTTGTTCTTGTTCATTTACTAGATATTTTATTGCTCTTTTAATACAACTTATTTCTCTCTTATTTCTTCTATCTTGAATTTGCGCTAAAAAACTTAAACATCTAGCAGAAACATCAGCTGTCGGCGGATCAAGTAATGCTCCGTGATCTGCAAATGGAATAAAATTTAAGTATGAATAATTATTATTAGCATCAAAAGAACCCCATCCACCATTATTTGATTGCATGCCCACAACCCAATCGCGAGTTCTTTTTATGCAATTCTCAACATCTTTATTTCCCTTTTTTCTGTTATATCTGTGCAAAAGTATCCCAATTAAGGCAGAATCATCCACATCTGGATAGAAGTCATTATTATATTGAAAAGCCCATCCTCCTGGTTTTATTCTTGGTTTTTCTTCCGACCAATCGCCCTTTGTATCGATTTCTTTTTTTAAAAGCCAGTTCACCAACTTATCAATATTTTGCTCATTCTCTAAAAGCGCTATACCGACCCACCCTGTATCCCATACAGGCGACAGACAGGGTTGTACATACGCTTGTGTTTTTTTTTCAACAATCAATTTATTTATTGCTTTTTTTACAACTTTGATTTCATTTGAAAATCTATTCTTCTCATCAATGGATAACGCTATCAGTGAATTTACCATTGCTGGGAATATACCACCCAATCCATCCTCATCGTTTAATCTTTTTAGTATCCAATTATAAGCGTCTTCTATTGCGACTTGTTTTCTTTTTTTTGATAACTTTGGCTCGATATATCTTAATATACGATCGACTAAGTGGAATAAAATAAATATTAAACTTTTGTTATGACCTGCAGGTAGTGATTTAAGTTTACTTTTTGAATCACAAAATATTTCATTTAAACTAACATCATTTGGGTTGTTGGCGATTGGCTTTTTTAGCATTATGATAAGCAACGGGACAAGAACAGTTCTGGACCAATAAGAAACTTTTTTTAGGTGAAATGGAAACCAAGTTGATAATCGCATTATTTCTACAGGCATTACAGGTACAGTTTTCCAACTAATTTGCTTAAAAAGTGCTAATGTAATCCTTGTGAAAACATTAGATTTTTCTGCCCCACCAAGATTAATTATGCATTTTTGAGCTTTTATCATAAAATCTGACTTTATATCGCAGCCTGCTAGTTTTAGTGCAAAGTAGGATTTTACAGTTGTACTTAAATTGGAGTCACCGCCAAAAAATAGGGGCCATCCCCCTTCTGTATTTTGTTTACTTATCAGATAGTTGCTAATTTTTTTTTCTAATCTGAGGTCAATTTCTCCAAAAAAATGCATAAGAATTATATACTCTGATGGTATCGTAGTATCTGCCTCAAGCTCGTACACAATATGATCGCTATCTTTAATCTTACGTTTTAACAATGTAACTTTAGTCAAAAGTAATTTTCTGATTTCTTCAAGATTCATGATTTAATTAGCTCGCCACATATTTTTTTTGCAGAGATTATAGAACTTTCTATTGTGGATGGAAAGTTAAATTGAGTCCAATCACCAACGATTTTTAAGTTTTTGGGAATGTATTTAATATTTTTTACTAATTCATGATTTTGAGGTGTCTGATTGTATGTTGCCTTTTTCTCAATGATTATTTTATACTTTGGACATTTTATCTTTGATAATGAAAATAGTTGCGAGATTTCATTCCATATTTCATTTGCTAATTGTTCCTTTGAATTTGATAAAAAGCTATTAGCCGCACTGATTGTAACTGAAAAATATCCATCTTTAACAAAAACCCACTGAGCTTTTGAATAGAGCATCCCATATATTTTGTGTTTAAGCTTGAGCTTTTTTGTTTCATATTTAAAGTGTATATTAACGATTGGGTTGTATTCACTTGGTAGATTTAAATTAGGCAAGAATTTGCTAACATTGGAGGGAGGAATAGCAAATACGACTATATCATCACCATTGATTTTTTTTTTATTATCTTTAAAGATTAACTCAGTAACTTTATTATCACAAATGATGATTTCTTTTAAACCATCATTAAAGTTTAAGTTCACATTTTTTTCTAAGAGAAATTTCGTAGCAGGTTTGATAAGTGTCTCATCCCAAGATTTTCTGGGTTGATAAATACCAGAATAATTAGGGCCTTTGAAAAACGTTTGCAAAAGAACTTTTTTTAATAGAAATGCGCTTGCATCTTTGCATTCTGTGTTTAATACTCCCATCGTGAAAGGTTCCCAAAAGGAAGAATATAAATTATTTTTTTTTGAGACAATTTGACCAACAGTTTGATTTTTCTTTACAAATAATATTTTAATAAACGATACATAATCAAATATATTAGAATTTGGTATTCTCTTTTTTTTATTTAAAAGACCGAACGGTAGTTTTAATTCTTCTAAATTTAAACCCCAAAAGTAATTTTCTTTTAAATCAAAGAATTGAAAATTTGCACCATGGTATGTCAAAGAATCATTTGAATTAATTAGCTTGCAAAAATTAAGAAAATTTTTGTTAGCAGATAGTATAAGATGATTTCCATTGTCGACTACAATTCCTAAATCTTTGTCTAAAAAACTTCTGCATCTACCTCCAAAATGTCGACTGCTTTCAAATATACTAATATCATAGCTTTGATTTAAATTAAGTTTCTCAGAAGAAGCAAAGCATGCAGTTGCAAGTCCTGAAATTCCACCTCCAATTATATAAATATTATTTTTAATTTCTTACCTCAAAATTTCTTTCAAAACCAACAAAAGTTTTTTAATTGGATGAATTTTAATTTTTTTCTTGTTTTTAAAATTATGCATTGTCATTTTTTTTAGTAATTCACAATAAATACTTTTCATTATTTCAGCTGACAATATCTTTTTTTTATCTATTTTTTGCTTAATTTTTTCTACTTTTGAGTAATATATTAATGTTTGTTCAAGAAACTTCTCAAAGATAATTTCGAATTTTTCATTTTTCAGAACATCACAGGGTTCCAAGTTTTGCAACCCCTCAGATTTTATAATTTCTTTATTTATGTAACATCTCCCCCTGTTATTGTCTTCCCACAAGTCTCTTAAAATATTTGTACATTGGAGTGCTCGACCAAGATTAATAGCATAATCTCTAGCAACCTTTTCATCAGAAATCTCAAATATATTTACAGATATACAGCCAACTGCTCCAGCTACTTTATCACAATAATCTTCTAATTCTTTTAGATTTGGATAAATGATTTTTTTTTCTGTATCCTTTATCATTCCCTCAATGATATTTAAAAAATCTTTCTTTTTTAACTTGAATGAATTTATAGAGAGAAGCAATTCTCTCGTAATATTTTCATTAGCAATGCCCTTGTAGATGGAATTAATTTTTTTTTTCCATTGTGATAGCAATTTTTTTTTTTTATTTGGTGCAAAATCACTATCGGCAATATCATCAACTATCCTACAGAAAGCATATACAGCAAACATTGCTCTCCTTTTTCTGTATTCAAGTATATTCATACCCCAATAAAAAGAACTAGCTGATCTTTTTACTATATCTTGGACGAAAGATTGGTCTTCGGCTTGAATATTCTGCATTACAAAACCCTAAGATTCTACTTTTTAGGCGGTTTCCCTAGATATATTTTCTTCTGTTGGTAGGCCTAATGCTTTTAAAATAGCATTAGTAATGTGCGAGGCATTAATGCCGCAGTATTGGTTTTGGTTATCTGGCTTACCATGTGCAATAAATTCATCAGGAAAAAATAACGGTCTAAATTTCAAACCATTATCAAGTAACCCAGACTTTGTTAGGTATGACATAACTTGAGCAGAGAAACCCCCGATAGAACCCTCTTCAACAGTTACAAGAATATCATGTTTTTTTGCTAAGATATTGATTAAGTCCTCGTCAATTGGCTTCGCGAACCTTGCATCGGCTACTGTAGTTGATAAACCATATTTCGCAAGAATTTTTGAGGCCTTAACGGATTCTTCTAATCTTGTACCTAAGGAAAGTATGCAGGCTTTTGAGCCTTCTTGAATTATTCTTCCTTTTCCAATATCCCATGGTGTAGGGTATTTATCAATTAGAACTCCACTTCCCTCGCCTCTAGGATACCTAAATGCTGATGGTTTATCATCAATCATTGTAGAAGTAGCAATCGCGTTAACTAATTCATTTTCGTCAGAGGGGGCCATGATTATGAAATTTGGCAAAGTTGACAGATACGTTAAATCAAATGAACCAGCGTGAGTTGCACCGTCTGCACCGACCTGCCCTGCTCTGTCAATTGCAAACCTTACTGGTAGTGATTGAATGGCGACGTCATGAACTACTTGATCGTAGGCACGTTGTAAAAATGTTGAATAGATTGCTGCATATGGTTTCATGCCTCTCGTGGCTAGACCAGCAGAAAAAGTAACAGCATGTTGTTCTGCAATTCCAACATCAAATGTTCTGGATGGAAAGTTTTTTTGAAAAAGGTCTAGTCCAGTTCCAGAGGGCATAGCTGCGGTGACTGCAACAATCGTTTTGTCATTTTTAGCTTCTTTAATTAGTGCTTCTGCAAAAACTTTTGTGTAGCTAGGTGCTTTTGATTTTGTTTTTACTTGCTCGCCAGTAATTACATTGAATTTACCTACTCCGTGATACTTATCACTTGAGGCTTCAGCAGGTTTATAACCATATCCCTTTTTTGTTACAACATGCAAAAAAATCGGCACATTGATTTTTGATTCTTTAATATTTTTGAGAACTGGAATTAAATGATCCAGGTTGTGTCCGTCAACAGGTCCAACATAGAAAAAACCTAGTTCTTCAAATAATGTACCGCCCGTAACCATACCTTTAATATATTCTTCTGCCTTGGTAGCCACTTTTAAAAAACTCTTAGAAAACTTTTCAGCCATTGTTTTAGCTATGTATCTAGCAGATTGATATGCTTTTCCTGAGAGTAATCTCGATAAATAAGCACTCATAGCGCCAACAGGTGGGGCGATTGACATATCGTTATCATTAAGGATAACTGTAAGATTCGCATTCATAGACCCAGCATTGTTCATTGCTTCATATGCCATCCCCGCACTTATAGCTCCATCTCCTATAACACAAACAACATTATGTTTCTCTTTTTTTAGGTCTCTTGCTACAGCCATACCTAACCCGGCAGATATCGAGGTTGATGAATGTGCAGCTCCAAAGGGATCATATTCGCTTTCTGATCTCTTGGTAAATCCATATAGACCATTAGGTTGCCTGATGGTCCTAATTCTGTCCCTTCTACCAGTAATTATTTTATGGGGATAACATTGATGACCAACATCCCAAATCAGCTTATCTTTAGGTGTGTCAAAAATTTTATGCAACGCTACAGTAAGTTCTACTACACCTAGACCAGCACCTAAATGTCCCCCGGTTTCAGAAACTGCATCAATAACTTCGTTTCTTAATTCTTCCGATAAAGTTTTAAGTTCATCAAGACTAAATTTTTTTAAGTCTTTTGGAAGTTTTACTCTGTCTAGTAATGGTGTTTTTATTTTCATATTCGAATATCTTAATGTGTATATCACTTAACATTCAAAAGTTACAAATAACTTTTAAAAACATTTTATTATCCCTTTAAAATAACAAAAAATCAAATCAATATAAGATAATTTAACCTTTTTTTTTAAAGGGTCACTGTTTTTTAATTTTTCTGTAAGTTTTTTTGCAATAAAGAATATGACAAAAGTTTCCCTTTTTAAGCTTTTATGAGGAATTAATAATAAATATATCTCACATTCATCTAATAATTTTTCAACTTTATCTAAATAAAATAACTTTATTTTCTCGAATTTTTTTGAGGACTTATTTTCACTAAGACTCTCGATCAAATCTTTTTCATCCTCAAAAAGTTCACTTGGAACATACACTCTATTTAAGTTCTCTAAATCATCTTTGATATCCTGAAAGTGATTTAATATTTGCAAGCAGTTACATAAATTGTCTGAGCCATAAAATATTTTTTGTAAAATTTTTTTACTACATACCTTTTTTAAGTGCAAATCAATTACATATCTACCAACCGGACTAGCCGAATTACTGCAGTAATTTATAAGTTCTTTCCATGTTTTGTATCTGATTTTTGATGCATCAAGTTTGAAGGCGATTAGGAGCTTTCTAGCGTGCTCAATTGATATATTTTCATCTTCAAAGGTTTTGATCAATTCATTAAGAAATTTTAAATTTGTTTGGATGCTTTTTGTCAAACCTCTATCGAAGTAATCAAGAATTTGTATTTTTTTCCTCGCCGATATTTTTTCATTGTCAGCTATATCATCTGCAATCCTTGCAAATCGATAAAACTTTCTAATTGGAATTTTTTTTTGAGGAGAAATTAAAAATGATGAAACAGGAAAATTTTCCTCTGCGTGACCTTTTCCCGAAGTTAGTTCTAAAATAGTAGATTCTTTATATTTCATTATTGATATTTTCTATCTTTCCAGATATTTCCCCTAAAAAAATAATAATTAAATGCAGAGTTAATTGTCATGATTAAATATAAAAATGATGTTATTGGAAGAAGAGAGAAGTACAAGAACGAAATTTTATAAAATTTAGCAGTTGGTATAAAGCTAATATACATCATTGATGTAGTTATAAAGGATAATATTAGGTTTGGATAGGTAAAATTATTGTTCAAAAAAAATATAATTACACACAACGGAGCAAGAAGGTAAATTAGAATCATGAAGAAACTTGCAAGAAAAAGAAAAAGCAAACGGTTATCTAATTGTTCGTACGCTGTTCTTGAAACAGTTTCCCATATTTCACTCAAACTATTATATTTTCTTATTGATTTGATATCTGTTGTCAAACCCAACCATATTGGTCCTTTTTTTTTTATTTCTCTTGCGAGGTTACAATCATCAATTACTTTTTGCTTTATTATTTTAAATAAATTAGTTTTTTTGAATAATATACTTCGACATAAAATACACCCACCGGCAGCTCCTGAAATTTTACTAGAAAACTTATTAACTTCATTAAATGGATAAAGCTTTTTAAAAAAGTAAATGAATGTAGGTATAAGCATTTTTTCCCACATAGACTCACAGTTCAATTTTGCCATCAAAGAGAGCATATATAGTTTTTCCTTTTTTATTTTTGAAATCATTGAAGAAACAGTATTCTTTTTTAACACTATATCTGAGTCTAAAAATAGAAAATAATTGAAGTTAGTTTTTTTTCGTACACTCTCTGTTCCTTGATATAAAGCCCAAACTTTGCCACTCCAACCTGGCTTAAGCTTTTTACCCTGTATAATCTTAAAATTAGTGAACTTCTCGCTTTCAAATGCTGCTAGAGCATTTCGTACAGTTAAATCTTCACTGTTGTCATCAACAACGATAATGTTGCTTGAGACTTCTGTTTGATTAATAACACTTTTGAGCGTTTCTTTTATGGTATTTTGTTCATTGCGCGCAGGAATTATAATGACAACATTATCATTGGTGGATTTTTGTGAAAACTGTGATGATCTAAAAAATATCTGATTAGACCAAAATAGTGGTTCGTTTGATAGAAAAGCTCTTCCCCAAAAGAAAAGTAAATACGACCAGATAAGTAAATTAAAATATAAAATTTCTGACAAGAAAAAAAAACTTTGTGACATTTTTACAACAAAATGGGTATAGAATTCATAGTTTCATTATAATTTTGTTGTTTTTAATGGTAAAGAATATATATATATAAATATAAAATCTGATTAATTAATGAACAAACTTTTTTTTGCCTAATTTTTAATCAAAAAAACTTTATTAACAATATTTATTTGAGGGATAATAAATGAAAAAATCAATACTTACTTTTCCAATTGCGTTAGGTTCAATATTTTTATTTTCTTCTAACTCTAATGCTTTTGAAATGCCTGAGAAATTACCTTACGGTGAAATCTCTGCTAACGTAAATTTTGCATCTTCTTACATATGGAGAGGTGAAGTGCAGAATGGCAACAACCCTGCAATACAGGGCGGTTTTGATTATAGCGCGGACATTGTTGCTGACTATATATCTGCATATGCTGGAATTTGGGGTAGCCCCGCCGGAAACACTGACGGAAATTTAGAACTCGATTATTATGGTGGTATTTCTGGTGCAGTTCCAGGTCTTGAAGATTTTTTGTCATATGATGGTGGTATCTTATTTTATGACTATCCTGGATTATCACAACAAACACCCGGTCAAGACTTTGTAGAATATTATGGTTCATTAGGTTTATCACTACCGTTTGGTGCAAGCGTAGGTTATTATTATGGTTATTCTCCGCAAGGTTATGCAGGAAACTATGATTATGATTACCAAAATATAAGTTTTGAAGTTGGCATTCCTTCAACACCTCTTTCTTTGTTCAGTGCTGTAGGTTTTACTGGAGCCGAAGAAGCTGGATTTGAAAGTTATACAGATTGGAATATTGGTCTAGGTACATCTGCACTGGGACTCGACTTTACTGTATATTACACATCAACTGATGGATATTCGGGCACAGGTGGAGATGACGGTACATCTGGTGGTGGAGATCATGTGGTATTCACTGTTGGTGCCAGTTTCTAGAAATTATACACCTCATTACTATTGTATTTAAAAGTACGAGATTACATCTCGTACTTTTTTTTTGTATTATTTGAAATAAATAATGTTATCAATGTTAAGTTTAATAACCCACCAAACTGATGCATTATGCCCAATGAAACTGGAACATAATTAACTAACGTGAGTACACCAAGAGTGTATTGAACTACAATAGCTAAGATTATACCAACTAATAAAATTTGGTTAACCGAACGTAATGTTTGTTTGCTAGTAATGCAACTAATAGCGCTTAATAATATAGTCAAACTTGTTATTGTTGCGAGAATTCTATGATTTAGTTGAATAAGTGAAGTATTCTCAAAAAAGTTTAACCAAGTAGGCGACATATAAAAAATTTCCTCAGGTATTAAATTTTCCCCCATAAATGGAAAATTATTATAAGATAACCCTGCTTCTGTACCTGAAACAAAGGCTCCCGAAATAATTGTTACAAACAATAAAAAATAACTTAATAGAAATCTTTTAATTGGCATACTATTTCTCTGATATGCATATAAAGGTTCTAAAGATGGCCATAACTTAAAAGCATAATAAATTAAAATTGAATAAATCAAAAAAGCAATGCCGAGGTGCGCAGCTAATCTATACTGACTAACATCTGGTTTATCTATTAAGCCGCTAGATACCATAAACCATCCCATAAATCCCTGAAAACACCCCAAAAAGAAGATCACTGATAAAATCATCAAAAGTTTTGCTGAGATCTTTTTTTTGAACATGAAATAGATAAAGGGAATTAAAAAAGTCAATCCAATTAGTCTTCCCCAAATTCTATGGAAATATTCCCAAAAAAATATAGTTTTAAACTCTGATAAACTCATGCCAAGATTTTTAAATTGATATTCTGGATATTTTTTGTATTCGTCAAACAAAACAATCCAATCTTGGTTAGTTACAGGAGGAATTATACCTGAAAAAAAATTCCAATCAGTCATGGATAAACCAGAATCAGTTAATCTAGTTAAACCTCCTATTATAACCATTATTAAAACCATAAAAGCATTAAAAAAAAGCCAAATAGATATCGATTTATTATTAGTTATCATATATATAGGAAATATTTAAAATTAAATAAATTAAAATACATAATATTTTTGTATATTATAATATACTACAATTAAAAATTGGATATTTTTTTCTTGACCTTTTCTTCAACAAATGTAGATTAAACAAATGTCTTTGAGTGAATTTCATAAAATTTCAAGTAGACTGAATAACCTTGAGAGTTCTCAGATTTTAAAAGAATGTATATATAATTTTTTCAAAAAAAAAATTGTCTATGTTTGCTCATTCGGTTCGGAATCTGCCATTCTTCTTCACATGATTTCCAAGATCGATAAAGACTTTCCTATTATCTTCATAAATACATTAAAACTTTTTGACG
>MDTB01227617.1_pt1 | contig 34466 bp, 39 predicted proteins | sample 811161 | NCBI WGS metagenome assembly MDTB01 (sample SAMN05326650, study PRJNA326480) | marine metagenome | isolation source: seawater | place: Mediterranean Sea | collected 2009 | reverse complement strand
TTGGTTGCGGGGGACGGATTTGAACCGCCGACCTTCAGGTTATGAGCCTGACGAGCTACCAGACTGCTCCACCCCGCGGTATTAAATTCTATTTTTAAGCTTGTTTAGTTTTTTAACTCTTTTTATATTTTCTTGTAAAATTCTTTTTTTCTTTTCTGATGGCTTTTCATATGTATTTTTTAATTTTATAATTTTAAAGAAACCATCTCTTTGTAGTTTTCTTTTAAGCACTCTTAGGGCTTGTTCTACATTATTATCTTTAACTTCTATTTTAATAACTACCTCCAAAAAAGTGAGTGATTATCATTTTAAATTTTTCGTGTCTATAAAATTTATACATAAATATAGTTTAAACTGCTGTTTTTTGTTTTTCTTTTTCTTTTTTTTCTCTTTTTATTCTTCTTTTTGCTTTTTCTATAGCATCAACCAAATCTTTTTGAGAAAATAAACTCATTGCCACTGGGTCTTTTGGGTTAAGGTTATTATAATTCCAATAATTTTTATTTCTTATAGAAGTTACAGAATTTTTTGTTACACCCACAAGTTTTGCAATTTGAGAGTCCTTTAGTTCTGGATGGTTTTTTATTAACCACAAGGAAGAATCTGGTTTATCTTGTCTTTTTGACAACGGTACATATTTTTTTATTTTTTTATCAGAGGTAGAAATCTCAATGTCTGTGCTTTTTATTTCTAGAGATCTATTCTCATCCTTTGAAGAAAGTTCGATTTCTTCTCTAGTTAGTTGGCCAGCAATAATTGGATTGTATGCCACAATTCCTTTTGCCACTTCACCATCAGCTATTCCCTGAACTTCTACCTCGTGCAAATTACAAAAATTAGCAATTTGTTTAAAAGTTAAAGTTGTATTTTCTACTAACCAAACAGCTGTAGCTATTGGCATTAATGGAGTTTTAGACATTTACTTTTTTTTTTCTGACCTAAAATTTTGAAATCTTTTGTTAAACTTGCTTACTCTCCCTTTATCCATAACTTTTTGTTTACCACCTGTCCATGCAGAATGTGATTTTGGATCAATTTCTAATTTTAAAATATCTCCTTTTGACCCCCAAGTTGATCTTGTTTCAAATTGACTTCCATCGGTCATCTCTACTTTAATATCGTGATAGTTAGGATGAATAGTTTTTTTCATATCGAGACTTATAGCAAAAGATTTTAATAACTCAATTAAAAGTTATTTAACTTTTTAAGCATTTTTTCATTAATTGCATCACTTGATGCTATTATTTTAATATTATTGTTTTTAGATAAATTTATTTTATTAACTATGCCCCCTGCCTCTTTAACTATTATAATTCCTGCTGCAACATCCCATAAATTTAAATTATTTTGAAAATATCCATCATATCTGCCCGCTCCTACATAGGCCATATCTAAAGCTGCACTGCCAGATTTTCTTGTAATAAAATCTGCAGAATTTATATCTTTTCCTCCAGTACCAAACAAGCAATTTTCAATTTCTTTTTTTTTGGAAACTTTAATTCTCTGATTGTTTAAAAAAGCTCCACAATCTTTTTCTGCATAAAATAGTTCATTTTTTATTGGGTCATAAATTAATCCACAAACAATTTCGTTATCCGATTTTAGAGCTATAGAAATAGCAAAATGAGGTATTCCATGTAAAAAATTTGAAGTACCATCTATAGGATCAATTATCCACATATTACTCCTATCAGAGTTAATTTTTTCTCCATTTTCTTCTGTTAATATTGAATAATTTTTTTTAGCTTTCGCCAATTCTTCTATAATTATTTTTTCTGTTCTTGTATCAGCACTAGTGACAAAATCAGATGGACCTTTTATCGATACTTGTAATTTTTCAATTTCTCCATAATCTCTAATCAATGCTTTAGATGCCTTTTCACTTGCTTTAATCATAATATTGAGATTTGGTGAAATAGAATTCATATCTAATTAAATTTTTTTTATATATTCCAAAGTTCTAGTATCAACAATTATTTGGTCGCCACTTTCTATAAAAGGTGGAACCTGAATACTCATATTATTATTAAGTGTTGCTGGTTTATAAGAAGATGAAACTGTTTGACCTTTTAAGGCTACATCGGTAGTTTTCACTTTGCAAGTAACCTGCTTTGGAAGTTCAACTATCAAAGGTTTGTTTTCATAAAAACTAATATTGACTTCAAGATTTTCTGTCAACATTTTTCCTTTTTCACCTACGATATTTTTTTTAATATTTGTTTGTTCAAAAGATTTTGGGTTCATAAAATAATAATCATTTTCGTCTTCATACAAAAAGTTTAATTTCACTTCTTCAAGAGATGCTTTTTCTACAGTATCACTTGATCTAAATCTTTCATTTAGCTTAGTATTTTTATTTACGCTTTTCATTTCTACCTGTGCAAAAGCACCACCCTTTCCAGGCTTTACATGTTGAGTTTTTAATACCTCCCACAAATCATTTTTATGCTCTATTAGCATTCCTACTCTTATTTCATTTCCTGATATTTTCATTTCAATTTTTTTATTGCTTCTAATGGTTTATATTTTTTATTTTTCCAAATGTAGCCTGAAATAGCTAAAAAGTTAGCTTTATTCAATAGAAGTTTTTTATAATTACTTAACTTTATACCTCCAATCACAACTATTGGGATATTCGTTATTTTTTTAGCTAATTTAAGTGTTGTTATTTTTGCCTTATATTTTATTTTTTTTGTTTTTGAAGAATAAAATGAACCTAAAGCAATATAGTCGACCTTATCTTTGACTGCTTTTTTAACTAATTTTATTGAATTATGACATGTGATTCCGATAATTTTTTTTTTAAGTATTTTTCTTGCTATTAAAATATTAATATCTTTTTGACCAAGATGACAACCATCAGCATTGATTTTTTTTGCAAGGAATGGATCATCATTAATAATAAATTTAACATTATATTTATTGCATATTTTTTGTATTTTTTTTCCTATTTTTAGCTTATTGATTTTGTTTTCTTTTTTTAATCTTAACTGAAAAAAGGCCACCTTATTTAATGAAAAAATATCTTCTAATTGACTATAAAAGCTGATGTTTTGAATTTTATTTGGAGAAATGAGATATATAAATCTTTTTTTTTTAAATTTTATCAAGTTCTTCAGTCCATTCACCTTTAGAAGCCAGACTACACATTTTTGATCTATGATTGAAAACTTTTTGTGTTGCTTTAATATTAGTTAAATCTTTTGACCAAAATTTGAGAGCATTTTGTTGCAAAGCTCTTCCATAAGAATAGGTCATTACAAAATTTGTGGTATTATTTTTATTAATCTCATTTAAATTTCTAGTTGCTTCTACTTCACTTTGACCTCCTGATAGAAACGCAATTCCAGGGACCTCCGTCGGGACCGATTCCTTGAGACACTGAACTGTTTGTTGTGAAATTTTTAAACTATCAATTTTTTCATCTGAATTTTTTCCCGGTAAAATCATATTTGGTTTTAAAATAGTACCTTTTAAATTTACTTTGTTTAGATCTAATTGTTCATAGCACTTTTTAATAACTTCTGATGTTTTTTTATAACAATCCTCTGAACTATGACTTCCATCCATTAAAACTTCTGGCTCCACTATTGGAACCATGCCAGATTCTTGGACTAAAGCAGCATATCTAGCAAGCGCATGAGCATTAGAATAAATAGCTAGTTTACTAGGATACTCTTTTGAAATTATATACACGCCTCTCCATTTTGCAAATCTAGCACCAAGTTTATAATATTCTTTTAGTCTTTCACGCAAACCGTCCAATCCTTCAGTAATCTTCTCTTCAGGCGAATTTGCTAAAATTTTAGCTCCGGTATCAACTTTTATTCCTGGCACCGCTCCATTTTCTGAAATTAAATTTGGAATAGTTTTTCCTGATGAACTCTTTTGTTTTATTGTTTCATCATAAAGTATTACTCCCCCCACACAATCTTTCATTGATGAAGAGCTAAACAGAATTTCTCTAAATAATAATCTATTTTTAGAGTTTGACTCCACATTTACACTGCTAAGTCGTTTTGTCATAGTTCCAGTGCTTTCATCAGCAGCAAGTATTCCTTTGCCAGGCGATATAATTTTTTGAGCTATTTTGTTTAATTCTGTCATGAGTTTAAGGCTCTTATACCAGGTAATGTTTTACCTTCAAGAAATTCTAAAAAAGCGCCACCAGCGGTTGAAACAAAAGTATAAGAATTTATATTGCTATATTTATTTATTGCCGCGACAGTTTCTCCACCTCCGACCACAGAAAAAATATCATTTTTGCTTGATCTAAGTGAAATCATCTTAGCAATTTCTTTTGTTCCATTTTCAAAATTTGGGTTTTCAAAGTATCCCGCTGGTCCGTTCCAAAGAATAGTATTTGATTTGTCTAAAATTTTTTTAATAGAAAAAAGTGTTTTTGGACCAATGTCTAATATCATTTCGTTTTTTTGTATTTCACTTAATTCTTTATTTTTTCCAAATCCATCCAATTTTTCTGACACTACAACATCTATTGGGTAATTAATTTCACAATTATGTTCCCTAGAAGATTTGAAAATTTCTTCTATTAACTTTTCCTTATTATCTTCACAAATAGATTTACCAATATTTAAGCCCTTAAATTTAAGTATTGTATTGGCCATTCCACCAACAATTATAATATTATCAAAAATTCTAATTAAATTTTTAACAACATTTATTTTAGTTGATATTTTGGAACCTCCAATAATACAAGTAATTGGCTTTTTAATTTCAGATGTTATTTTTTTAAGCGCATTTATTTCTTGAATTATTTGTAAACCAAAATATGAAGGGATATATTTTGTTATGCCATCAATAGATGCATGCGATCTATGTGAACAGGAAAAAGCATCGTTCACAAAAAAATCTCCTAGACTTGAAATTAGTTTAGAAAATTTTTCATCATTTTTTTCTTCACCTTCATAAAAACGAATATTTTCAAGCATAGTAAGTGGGTTTTTGGAAGTTTTGTTAATTTCATTTATATTCTTTTCACTAATTGGGATTTTATTAAAAAAAATTTCTTTATTTAAAAATTGAGATAGTTTTTTTGAAATAGGCTCTAGTGACATTTCTTTAACAAATTTACCCTTTGGACGGCCAATATGAGATATGATTATGATACTGGCTTCTTTTTTAAGTAAAAAATTTATTGTTGGTATTACTTTTTCTATTCTTGAAGTTTCTGTCACTGCTCCATTATTAATTGGAACATTTAAATCTACTCTTAGCAAAACTCTTTTATTTTTTAGAACTATTTTATTGTCTAAAATTTTATCCATTAAAAAAATCAAATTTTATGAATATATTCAGCTAAATCATTCATTCTGCATGCAAATCCCCATTCATTATCATACCATGCAGAAACTTTACCCATATTGTTTCCAACAACATTAGTTAGTGATAAATCTACAATAGCAGAATTTGGATTATGATTAAAATCAATTGAAACGAGTCTTTCCTCTGTTGCATCAAGGACATTTTTTAATTTCTTTTTTGAAGCACTTATAAAACAGTCATTAATTTTTTTAACAGATAGTTTATTTTTTGATATAAACACAAGATCTATCAATGAAACGTTTGGGGTAGGAACTCTCATAGCCAAACCCTCAAGCTTTCCTTTAAGTTCGGGTATAATCTCTCCAAGAGCCTTTGAAGCTCCTGTTGAAGTTGGAACAATGGATTGTCCCGCAGACCTTGCTCTTCTAGGATCTTTATGTGAGTTGTCTAATAATCTTTGATCAGTTGTATAAGAGTGAATAGTAGTCATAAAACCTTTTTCTATTTTAAATTCATCATTCAATACATTCGCAACTGGAGCTAGACAATTTGTGGTACAGGACGCTGCGGATATTACTAAATCATTTTTGTTAATAGATTTGTGATTTACTCCGTATACAATAGTTTTGTCAGCATTCTTACATGGCGCTGAAACAATAACTTTTTTTGCACCATTTTTTAGATGAGGTATAAGCTTATCTTTTGAATTAAATTTTCCCGTACATTCCAAAACATATTCTACACCAAAATTTTTCCATTTTATTTCATTTAAATTTGGGTATTGTGAAAATGTAATTTTTTTACCATTGATATTTAAATAGTTACTTCCATATTTAATTTTACAATTAAATTTTCCATGTATGGAATCATATTTTAATAAATTTGAAACAACCTCTGCACTTGATCTACTATTAATGTGTTTTATTTCTATTTTATTATTGTTATTTTCAATCAATGACCTGATAATCATTCTACCAATTCTTCCCAACCCATTAATTCCAATTTTTACAGACATATTACTTATCCAACATTCTTTTAAATTTACTAACTATATAATCACTGTACAGGTGGAAAGATTTAAAAACATCTTTTTCTGGAGCGCTTTTGCCAAATTCATCAACTCCAAAACAGATCCCATTTTCTCCTATGTATTTTTTCCAAGTTTCAGTCACACCTGCTTCAATAGAAATTTTATATTTAGTTTCATTAATTATTTTATTTTTATATTGTTCTGACTGAACGTTAAATATTTCTAATGAAGGCACTGATATAACTTTTGAATAAATGTTTTCTGTGGCCAATTTATGACTTACTTCAATAGCTAAATTAACTTCTGATCCGGTTGCAATAATAGTCAGTAAAATTTTCTGGTGTGTTCTTAATATTTCATATGCACCTAATGCACATTTGTTTTTAATATCATATTGTTTTCTTACTGGATTAATTTTTTGTCTTGATAGTGCAATAATACTCGGCGAATTGTGCATTTTTAATGCAAGTTCCCAGCATTCAAAAGTTTCTATTGTATCAGCTGGTCTAAATACATTTAAGTTAGGTACTGATCTTAAGCTAGCAAGTTGTTCAATTGGTTGATGAGTTGGGCCATCTTCGCCTAGTCCAATAGAGTCATGCGTCATGACATAAATTACTCTTTGTCTCATTAAAGCTGATAATCTTATTGAAGGTTTGCAGTAATCACTAAAAATAAGAAAAGTTCCACCATAAGGAATTAAACCACTGTGTAATGCAATACCATTCATTATTCCGCACATTGCATGCTCTCTAACTCCGTAATGAATATAATTACCTCCAAAATTCCCAGGTTTAATTATCTTATGACTATCTGTTTTTGTATTATTTGATCCAGCGAGATCTGCGGACCCTCCGATTAGTTCAGGAATTTTTTTTGTTAGTACATTTAATATTTTTTGTGATGATTTTCTTGAAGCCATTGGTTCTAAAGATTTTATATATTTTTGTTTTTCTTCTCTAATAATTTTAGAAATATTTTGATAATTTTTATTATTTTTAATTATTTTATTTTTTTTAATTTTCATACCCTTAAATCTTTTGCAAGCTTGTTTTCCAATCTTTCTCCATTCATCCAGTATTTTTTTGGGTATTTCAAAAGGTTTATAATTCCATTTTAATTTTTTTCTTACTAAAGCAATCTCATCTTTTCCTAATGGGCTCCCATGAACAGAGGCCGTTCCAGATTTATTTGGAGAACCATAACCAATAATTGTTTTGCATGAAATTGCTGAAGGAATTTTTGATGTTTGTGCCTTTTTTAAAGCATTAAAAATTTGTTTTTCATTATGACCATCTATTTCAATATAATTCCATCCATAACTATTAAATCTTTTTTTAAAGTTATCAGATACAGTTAGATTAGTAGGCCCGTCTATCGATATTGAATTATTGTCAAACAATAAAATTAAATTTTTTAGTTTTAAATGACCGGCTAAGCTCAAAGCTTCATGGCTTATACCTTCCATTAAACAACCATCTCCTGCTAAGACATAAGTTTTGTGATTAATTATTTTTTTACCTAGTTTTTTTTTTAATATTTCTTCTGCAATAGCAAAACCAACTGCGTTTGCTATTCCTTGTCCAAGAGGACCTGTAGTTGTTTCTATTCCAGAATTTGGATGATATTCAGGATGACCAGCACATATAGAATTTAATTGTCTAAAATTCTTAATATCGTTTAAAGTAATACTTTTATAACCGGTTAAATAAAGTAAAGAATATAAAAGCATAGACCCGTGGCCTGCAGATAAAACAAATCTATCTCTATTTATCCAATCAGGATCGTTGGGATTAAAACTCAAAAAATTTTTAAAAAGTACCGTTCCAACATCTGCCATACCCATTGGCATACCCGGGTGACCAGAATTAGCTTTTTCTACGGCGTCAATTGATAAAAATCTAACCGCATTAGACAAATTTTTGTGTATTGTGCTCAATATTATCCTATCTAGACTAAGAAGACTCAATTTAATATTATAAATATATATATATGAAAACTTCTAGTGAAAAAGAAAAAAAATTGAGTTTGGCACTAAGCAAATTAGAAAATTTAAATCTTAGCGATCCAACCCTTAAAAATAGTCTCGAAAATTTGGGAGAACAAAAAAATCAATTAGAAATTGAAAAAAAAGATATTGAAAATAAATACCATTCATTAATGCAAGAATATGAAAATCTTAAAAAAAAACTTGAAGAAGTTAATGCAAATAAAAAAAAGGAAAGAATGAAAGAATTAGAATTTTCTGAAAAAATAGATGAACTAAATCAGGAAACAGATACTCTTATAGAGGAAATTGATAAATGGCAAATGTAAACATTAAATTTAATGGAAAAGACTTCCTTTTATCTTGTGAAGATGGGCAAGAGGAACACCTAGAGGAATTATCTTTAAATCTAAATAATAGATTTGATAATTTAAAAAGTGCTTTGGGAAATATCGGAGAAAACAAACTTTTACTCATAACCTCCATTAAAATAATGGATGAATATTTTGAAACTAAAAAAAAAATAGATGAGAAAAAACAAGAGCTAAAAGATCTGTCAAATAAATTTAGAGAACTTAGATCTCTTGTATACGATTATAAAGATGAAAAGGAGCAAGAAATCAAATCGCTTACTCAAGAACAATTAAATTTTAAAAAAGATATTGAAAAAAATAAAGAAGACTACGAAAAAATAATCGATGAAGCAGCGAACAAAATTGAAAGTTTTGTTCAAAAAGCGAACTCAGAAAATCAAATACAATAATACAAAGTGCTGAAATCAACATTAAGAAAAAAGATTCTTAAGATTAGAAAAAAAAAAAACAGTAAAAATATAAAAATTAATTTTGATAAAGTTTTTAAGCTTATAAAAAAAAAAGGTTTAATTAATAAATCAGTAGGAGGATATTTTCCTGTAAATTATGAGGTTGATGATTTACACATTTTGAAAGAATTAAAAAAAAGGCATTATAAATTATCATTGCCTGTAATCAAAAAAAATTTCGAAATGGATTTTTATAATTGGTCTTTTTCTGATCCACTAAAAATAAATCGTTTTGGAATTCCAGAACCTGTATCAAGAAATATAATATTCCCTGAAATTATTTTAGTTCCGCTAGTTGCTTTTGATAAAAAACTTAACAGATTGGGTTATGGCGGCGGTTATTATGACCGTTTAATTAAAAAATTAACAGAGAAAAAAGAAATTTTAAAGATAGGTTTAGCTTTATCTGTGCAAAAAATTAATAATGTTCCAGTAACAAAGTATGATAAGAAATTAGATTATATAGTAACTGAAAAATATATTTTATAAATGAAAATTCTTTTTTTAGGTGACATTGTCGGAAGCTCAGGTTGTTTAGCAGTAACAAATAATCTGCCCGAACAAATTAAAAAAAAAAAAATTGATTTTGTAATAGCTAATGGGGAAAATGCAGCAGATCAAGGAGTTGGTATTACTGAAAAAATTAGCAATGATTTATTTAAATGTGGTGTAGACGTTATAACTACCGGAAATCATGTTTGGGATCAAAAAGAAACTCTTAATCACATATTAAAAGAAAAAAGACTTTTAAGACCACAAAATTTAATTGAACCATCACCGGGAAAAGGTTTTGAAATATTTGATTCAAAGAAAGGATTTAGAATTGGAGTTCTTAATTTAATGGGCAATATATTTATGAAAAAATGTGAAAATGCATTTGAAGAAGCACAAAAATTTATGAATACATATAATATAAAGAAAGATTTTGATTTTTTAATAGTTGATTTTCATGGTGAAATTACAAGTGAAAAAATGGCAATAGGCCATTTTTTTGATGGAAAGGCTACATTAGTTGTAGGGACTCATACGCATGTACCAACAAATGATGTTAGAATTTTGAAAAAAGGAACTGCATATCAGACTGATGCAGGCATGTGTGGTGATTATAATTCTGTAATCGGTATGGATAAAGATAATTCCTTGAATAAGTTTTTAAAAAAAGAATCACAAAAACATTTCCCTGCAAAAGGAGAATCTAGTTTATGTGGAGTGATAGTAGAAGCTGACAAAGAAACTGGTTTAGCAAAAAATATTGAAAATTTTATATATGGAGGAGAATTAAAAAATTCTAATTAGAGTTATGGCGGGACATTCTCATTGGGCAGGAATTAAACATAAAAAAGGCAAGGCTGATAAATTAAGATCTAACGTATTTTCAAAATTGTCGAAAGAAATTACCGTAGCGGCAAAATTGGGAGACAAAGATCCAAATATGAATCCTAGGCTTAGATCTGCAATTCAAGCCGCTAGATCAGCCAATATGCCAAAAGAAAATATTAAAAGGGCAGTAGATAAATCTACGACCTCAATGGATGAAAATTATGAAAAGTTAAGATATGAAGGCTTTGGCCCTTATAAAATAGCGGTAATAGTTGAAACTTTAACAAATAATAAAAATAGAACTGCATCTAATATTAGAACCATTCTTCAAAAGAATGGAGGAAACCTTGGAACACAAGGTTCTGCATCTCATTATTTTGATCAAATTGGAGTTATCAAAATTGATAATACTGAAATTTCTTTTGAAAAAATTTTTGAGATATCAATTGAATGTGAAGCTACTGATTGCATTCAAAAAAAAAATTATCATGAAATTCATTGTAATAAAAACGAGATTTATAATGTAAAAAAAAGATTAGAACATAAAATAGAAAATTTTATTTCTACAGAGATTGAGTGGATTCCCATAAACTATGTAGAAGTTAGCAGTGATAGAGCTGAAGAAACCAAGAATTTTTTAGAAACATTAGAAGAAGATGAAGATGTTCAAAAAGTTTATTCAAACATAAGTTTTGGAGCGAAATAATGCTAATAATTGGAATTGATCCAGGAATTACAGGCTCAATATGTTTTTTTGAAGATGGAAAAATAAATGATTTAATTGAAATGCCAAATATGGCAGACGGAAAAAAAAATAAAAAACAAGTAAATGGTGCCCAAGTTTACAATGAAATTTCAAAAAGAATAAAAAATTTTAATAAAAATGAAGTCAAAGTTGTTATAGAACAAGTATCAGCAATGCCAGGCCAAGGTGTAACAAGTATGTTTAATTTCGGTCAATCATTTGGAGTTTTAAAAGGTGTTTGTTCAGCAATGCAGCTGCCGATGTATTTTGTAAGGCCTGCTAAATGGAAAAAATACTATAACCTCATTAATTCCGAAAAGGACGCAAGTAGAACAAAAGTTATTCAAATATTTCCCTATATTTCTGAGGAATTATCTAGAAAAAAGGACGCAAACAAGGCTGACGCAATTCTATTATCGAGCTTTTTCTACGAAACTTTTCAGTCAGTAGAATAGCTAATTAACATTATAGACAAATTCATGACACATTTTAGTGTGAAATTTTTAAGATGGAAGCAGATATAACATCACAAGCAGTTGGCCTGGCTACAAATACTGATTTTTCTATATTTCAACTTTTTTTAAGAGCAGACATAATAGTAAAATCTGTAATAATTATTTTAATTGCAAGCTCGATATATTCTTGGGCTGTAATTTTCGAAAAATATAGACTTTTTAAAAAAATTAATAAAAGTTCAGAAGAATTTGAGGAAAAATTTTGGAAATCAAAATCAGCTGAGACTTTTTATAATAATCTTCCTTCAAATTTAGAAGATCCAATGGCAAAAATTTTTAAAAATTCAATGAACGTATTGTTAAAATCGAAAAGAAGCTCAAATTTAAATGATAAAATGTCAAGAATGTTAGAGATTAATATAGAACAACAAATTGTAGAAATAGAAAAGCGTTATACGTTTCTTGCTACAGTTGGTTCAACAGCTCCGTTTATAGGATTGTTTGGTACTGTTTGGGGAATTATGAATTCCTTTCAATCTATTGCAATTTCAAGAAATACAAGTTTAGCGATTGTTGCACCAGGAATTGCAGAAGCATTATTTGCTACAGCTTTAGGTCTACTTGCCGCAATACCTGCGGTTGTCGCTTTTAACAAATTTACAAGTGACTCAAAAAAATATTCTCAGAAATTAGAAAATTTTTCAAAAAGACTTTTATCAATAATTTAAAATGGCTTTTAAGTTAAAACGTTCATCAAGAGAACCAATGAGCGAAATAAATGTAACTCCATTTGTTGATGTCATGTTGGTTTTATTAATTATTTTTATGGTAACCGCACCATTATTAACAGTTGGCGTACAAGTAGACTTACCCGAAAGCTCTGCTGACTCTTTGCCTGAAGAACAAGAGCCTTTAACTTTAACTATTAATTCTAAGGGTGAAATATTTATTCAAGAGTCAAAAGTAGAATTTGAAAAAATAATAGCAAAAATTTTAGCAGTATCAAAAAATAGAACTGATACTAGAATTTATGTGAGAGGAGATAAATCAATTAACTATGGTAGAGTTTTAGAAATTATGGGTATGCTCTCAGGATCTGGTTTTACAAAAGTAGCCTTAATTTCAGAACCATACAAAGAAAGATAAAATCTTGACTAGAAATGTTATTATTTCTTCAGGTTTTCATTTAATTATAATTTTGTTAGCAGCTATGAGTCTTCCTTTTTTAGCCAAAAAACCAGTTGATTTACCTCCAATAGTTTCCGTAGAACTAATTCAGATTACAGATAAAACCAATATACCCTTTGCACCAAAAGCTAAAAAAATAATTGAAAAAGTGAAAAAAAAAGAAAAGGAAAAACTTGTTTCAGAGCAAGCTCCTCCTAAAATTGTAAAAAAAGAAAAACCTGATGCTGTACCCCTTCCAGATAAAAAAAGTGAAGTAATTAAGAAATTGGAGGATAAGAAGCAAAATCCAGAAAAAATAGAAAAGGAAATTAAACAAGTTTCAGAATTTGAAAAAGATGAACTTTTTGATCCAACTGATATTGCTGCACTTATTGATAAATCTAAAGAAGAGACTGCGGAAACTAACTTAAAAACTGACAAAATAACTCAAAATCAAGACAAAAATGTAGATACGATTGGATTAACTTTAAGTGAGGAGGATGCTCTTAAAGCACAAATATTTGGTTGTTGGAGTATTCCTTTAGGATTGCCCTACAGTGAAAATTTGTTAGTTAGAATTAAATTAAAGTTAAAACCAGATGGATCTGTTATAAGATCTGAAATATTAGACCATGAAAGAATGAATAAACCAGGTCAGGGATTTTATAAAGTATTAGCTGAAAGTGCTTTAAGAGCGATTAAATTGTGCCAGCCTCTTAGAGTGCCAACTACAGGGTACGAAAGATGGAAAGACTTGCAATTAAACTTTGATGCAAGGGAGATGCTAGAGGGATAAATGATATTTAGATATTTAATAATAATATTTTTTTTAATTCAATGCAAAGTTTTTGCATTAATAGAAGTTGATATTACAAGAGGTAATTTAAGTCCTCTTCCTATTGCTGTATCACCTATGTCAGTAGACACAAAATCAAAAGAAAATTTAGAAAAAAAATTAAATAAAAAAGATATAGGTCTTGAAATTTCAAGTGTTGTAGAAAATAATTTAAAAAAATCTGGACTATTCAATCCATTAGATAGAGACGCTTATCTTCAAAAACCTGACATAGCTCATTTAAAACCAAGATTTGAAGATTGGGCATTAATTAAAGCTCAGGCTCTGATTACAGGAAAAGTCACATTAGAAGATGAAAAATTAAGAGTAGAATTTAGATTATGGGATGTTTTGGCAGGAAAAGAAATGTTGGCCTTAGCTTTTACAACTGTTCCAACTAACTGGAGAAGAGTTGGACATATTATTACGGACAAAGTTTATGAGAGACTAACAGGAGAAAAAGGATATTTTGATACCCGAATAATATATGTATCAGAGGAAGGACCCAAAACAAAGAGAGTTAAGAAATTAGCAATTATGGATCAAGATGGTTTTAACACCAAGTATTTAACATTAGGCAATGAACTTGTTTTAACCCCAAGATTTAATCCAACTAATCAAATGGTAACATATCTTTCTTATTTTAAAAATTTGCCAAGAGTATATTTATTAGATATTGAAACCGGAATACAAGAAGTTGTAGGTGATTTTCCAGGAATGACATTTGCCCCAAGATTTTCACCTGATGGAAAAAAAATTATTATGAGTTTTGCAATGGATGGAAACTCAGATATTTATACAATGGATCTAGAAAATAGAATTGTTGAAAGAATTACAAATCATCCATCAATTGATACTTCTCCATCTTATTCTCCTGACGGTAAATATATTTGCTTTAACTCAGATAGAAGTGGGTACCAACAAATATATGTAATGAAAAGTGATGGATCCAATGTTAAAAGAATCTCTTATGGAAAAGGTTTATACGGAACCCCAGTTTGGTCACCAAGAGGAGACTTGATTGCTTTTACAAAACTTCATAAGGGTAAATTTTATATTGGAGTGATGAGAACTGACGGAAAAGGTGAAAGATTACTGACAGAAAACTATTATCAAGAGGCACCCTCCTGGTCTCCAAATGGAAGGGTTTTGATATTTTACAGAGAAACAAAAAGTAACTCCCAAGGAGAGGGTTTTTCTGCAAAATTATGGTCTATTGATCTAACCGGTTATAATGAGAGGCTAGTGGAGACAAAAACTGATGCTTCCGACCCCTCTTGGTCCTCTTTATTAAGTAATTAATATATTAATATTATATTTTTAAGTAATTATTATAATATTGTTGCTTTTTAAGCTTGAAACATCTAATTAGTTGTGAAAAAGTTACATAATTCAATTTTAAGGAGCTGTAATGAATTTAAACAAAATTTTTAAAAATGCATTGTTAATAATTCTTGCAAGTTTGGTTTTATCTGCGTGCGCAACTCAAAAGGTAAAAGGACCCGACGGGCAGATGCAGGGAGATGTTTATACTGGAACAGATACAGTTGAGTATTTGGCTTCAGGAGTGCCAGACAGAGTATTTTTCGCAACAAACGAATATGTATTAACAACTCGTTCAAGAGATACACTTAGAAAACAAGCGGCTTGGTTAAGAAAAAATTCTGACGTTAATGTTGTAATAGAAGGTCATGCCGACGAAAGAGGAACAAGAGAATATAACCTGGCTTTAGGAGAAAGAAGAGCTAACGCTGCAAAAGATTATCTAATGACTTATGGAATTTCATCTGACAGAATTTCTGTTATAAGCTATGGAAAAGAAAGACCTGTAGACTCAGGATCAAGTCCATTAGCTTGGTCAAAAAATCGTAGATCAGTTACAGTAAAAGCTAACTAAATTTAATAAAATTTAGACCCTGGTATATAGTACCAGGGTCTTTTTTTTGCCATCATTATAATTACAAATTATTTAATGATTAAATTAAAAAATTTTTTATTAGTAAAATTTTTTTTGCTTTTTGCTTTATTTTGCACGAGTGTTTTTTCAGATAGCCACAATATATATGAGATACTTGAGTTAATTAAAAAAGATCTTCAAACTTTGGAACGAGCAGTATATTCAGAATCTTCAAAAAATATAAGTGCTGATGAAAACGATAATTCTAGCGATTTTGATCAGAATTCTGAAGATGTATTAACAAGACATCTTTTAAAATTATCTGAAATAGAGAGTCAATTTCAAGAATTGACTAATAAGTTTGAAGAAATTAATTTTAAATTAGATAAATTATCAAATAGATTATCCAAAGTTCAAGCTGATAATCAATTTAGGTTCCAACAATTGGAAAGTGGTAATATTGTTTCTAATAATGAAAATAAAAAGATTTCATCAATTTCTGATGAAGAAAAAAATATAACTTTGCCAGGATCTTCAGAGCCTCAAGATTTAGGTTCGATTTCATATAAAGACACAGAAACAAAATCATTAACACAACAAACACAATCTATCGAATCGACAGGAGCAGTTGTGACTGAAACATTTGAATCAGAGGAGAAATTATTACCTGACGAAAGTCCAGAAAAACAATATGAGTTTGCAACAAGTTTTTTAAAAGTTGGAGATTACAATACTGCTGAAAGAGCATTTAGAGAATTTGTAGATAGTAATCCCGAACACAAATTAGCAGGTAATGCACAGTATTGGTACGCAGAAACATTTAGAATAAGACAATTATATACTGATGCTGCATCAGCATATTTAGAAGGTTATCAAAAGTATCCAAAAAGTGATAAGGCTCCTATAAATTTATTAAAACTTGGTGTATCATTAGTTCAAATAGGAGAAAAAGATCAAGGTTGTTTGATGATAACCGGTGTAAAGGAACAATACCCTAAAGCAAATCAATCTGTTCTTCAAAAAGCTCAGTATGAAGAAAAAAAGTTTGAATGCAAAAAAGAACAATCTTAATTCAATAGTTAAGCATTTAAGCAATAAGAATATTTTAAATGCATATAATGAATTTAAAAAGTCATTAAAAGATAAAGAAAAATACGCGGTTGCAATTTCAGGAGGACCTGACAGCATTGCTCTGGCCTATCTTTCAAAGTGTTTTTCTATTATTAACAAAGCAAAATTTTACTATTATACCGTTGATCATGGACTTAGAAAGAATTCTGCATCAGAAGCTAAAAGCGTTCAATCAATTCTAAGAAAATTTAAAATTAATTCTAAGATTTTAGTTTGGAAAGGTAAAAAACCAACTACAAATATTCAATCAATAGCAAGAAATAAACGATACTCATTACTAATAAAGGAGTGTAACAAAAATAAAATTGAAAACTTATTAATTGGTCATCATATTGACGATTTATATGAAAATTTTTTATTAAGATTATTAAGAGGCAGTGGTTTAAAAGGTTTAATCTCTATGGATAAATTTTTTAAAGATCAAAAAAATAGAATTAAAATTATTAGACCCTTAATTAATCTTAAAAAAGATCAATTAAAAGAAATAGCAAAAATTATTTTTAATTTTTATATAGAAGATCCATCAAATTATAATGAAAATTTTAAAAGAATCAGAGTTAGGAAATTGATCCAAACTTTAAAATTGGAGGGATTAGACGAAAAAAAATTAATTCTAACAATTAATAATCTTAAATTATCTGATCAAGCTATAAATTATTATGCGGAAGATAATATAAAAAAAAATACTTTTTATAATAAAAAAAAGAATATTTATGTTTTAAACAAAAAATTTTTTCTACAACCAAAAGAGATCATTTTCAGATCTATTACTGATATATTACGAAAAGTCAGCATGAGATATTATTCTCCGCGAGGAAAAAAGATTACTGATGCTATTAGAAAAATGAAATCAAAAGATTTTAAAAAAATGACATTAGGAGGTTGTTTGGCAGAAAAAGTGAGTGAAAGCGTATTTATTTCCAGTGAAAATCTATAAAAAAACAATATTTAAAGACAAAATGGTACTTGTTTAATTAATAATAATTCTTATCTTATAACTTATGAATTATAAAAATTTAGTAATGTGGGCAATTATAGTATTTTTAACTATTGGTCTGTATAATATGTTTAAGAATCCTCAAGCTTCTGTAAATAAAAATAATAATATAATTTTTTCTAAATTTTTGTCAGAGGTTGATAATGGTAGAGTTGTTCAAGTAGAAATACAAGGCAACAATCTAAATGGGGTTTTTTCAAATGGAGAAAAATTTTCTACTTATTCTCCAAATTACCCTAATCTTATAGAAAAACTTTCAGATAAAGGCGTAAGCATTTCTGCCTCACCTATAGAAGAAAAAATGCCTTCACTTTTTGGTGTATTGCTCTCTTGGTTTCCAATGCTTTTATTAATTGCAGTTTGGATTTTTTTTATGAGGCAAATGCAAGGAGGAAAAGGTGGAGCAATGGGCTTTGGTCGTTCAAAAGCCAAAATGATGAATGAGTTAAAAGGCAAAGTTACATTTAATGATGTTGCGGGTGTTGAAGAAGCAAAAGAGGAAGTTGAAGAAGTTGTAGAATTTTTAAAAGATCCAAAAAAATTTAGTAGACTTGGAGGTAAAATTCCAAGAGGTTGTTTATTAGTTGGTCCTCCGGGTACAGGAAAAACATTATTAGCAAGAGCTATAGCGGGCGAAGCTGGAGTTCCATTTTTTACTATATCTGGTTCTGATTTTGTCGAAATGTTTGTTGGAGTTGGAGCTTCTAGAGTAAGAGACATGTTTGAACAAGGAAAAAAACATTCACCATGTATTATTTTTATTGATGAAATTGATGCAGTTGGAAGAAGTAGAGGAGCTGGCCTTGGCGGAGGAAATGACGAAAGAGAACAAACTTTAAACCAATTACTTGTTGAAATGGATGGTTTTGACACGAATGAAGGAGTTATTATTATTGCAGCAACAAATAGGCCCGACGTTTTAGATCCAGCATTACTTAGACCAGGAAGATTTGATAGACAAGTAGTTGTCTCGCTTCCTGACATAATTGGTAGAGAAAAGATATTAAAAGTACATGCAAAAAAAATATCTATGGCACCAGATATTAATTTAAGAACTGTTGCAAGAGGAACACCAGGTTTCTCAGGTGCTGATTTAGCAAATTTGGTTAATGAAGCAGCATTACTAGCCGCAAGAAAAAATAAAAGAATTGTAACAAATCACGAATTTGAAGAAGCTAAAGATAAAGTGATGATGGGAGCTGAAAGAAGATCAATGGTCATGACTGAGGAAGAGAAAAAATTAACAGCATATCATGAAGCGGGACACGCAATTGTGACTATCAACGAAAAAGCAGCTTATCCAATTCATAAAGCAACAATAATACCAAGAGGTAGAGCTTTAGGTATGGTTATGCAATTACCTGAAAAAGATGAAGTTTCTCAAACAAGAGAACAGCTACATGCACAAATGGCCATAGCTATGGGCGGAAGGGTTGCAGAAGAAATAATATTTGGAGATGACAAGGTAACAACTGGTGCATCAAGCGATATTGAACAAGCAACAAAAAGAGCAAGAGCAATGGTTATGCGTGCTGGTCTGAGCAAAGAATTAGGTCCAATTGCTTATGGAGAAAATGAGGAAGAAGTTTTTTTAGGCAGGTCAGTAGCGAGACAACAAAATATGTCTGAAGAGACTGCAAAAAAAGTAGATGCAGAGATAAAAAAATTTGTTGAAAAAGGCTATGAAAGAGCAAAAAAAGTTTTAACTGAAAAGATAGAAGATTTACATAAACTTGCTAAAGCCCTATTAACTTATGAGACACTGACAGGTTCGGAAATCCAAGATCTTATTCAAAAAAATATTTATCCAGCAAATAAAGAAGATTTGAAGATTGAAGAAAAAGATCAAGGTTCAGCCCTAGGTTCAATTGGATTAAAGCCAAAAATAGTTCATTAAAAAATAATGAAAAAGTATTACACAAGAGTGTGTAATTTTTATTATGGAAATTTATCAAAAAGACTTGTCAAATTAAAAAAAACCCTACCATTAAATGGTGATAATAAAATTTCTTTCGATCATATTGAAATATTATCTCGGAACCTTGAAAAAAGAATTCACATTAAGGATATAAAAAAATTACCAAAATTATTAACAAAAAAAATCTATAAAGATTTAAATTTAATAATTAAAAAAAAAAAAAATTTTAGTAACTTTAAATTTAATAAATGTCCAAATTTTCTAGGAATTTTAAATTTAACTCCAGATAGCTTTTCAGATGGAGGAAAATTTAATAAAGGAAATTTAGGTTATAAAAAAGCATTAAATTTATTTAAATCAGGCGCTTGTGTTGTGGATGTAGGGGGTGAGTCTACCAGACCAGGCGCAACAGAAGTTAAAACAGAATTAGAATGGAACAGAATAAAAAAAATAATAAAAAAATTATCAAAAAAAATTAGTTTATCTTTAGATACAAGAAAATCTATAATTATGGAAAAAGGAATAAAAAATGGAATAAAATTAATTAATGACATATCAGGACTAAAGCATGATACAAAAACTATTGATATTTTAAAAAAATATAAAATCCCATTTGTTATTAATCACATCCAAGGAAAACCAGAAACTATGCAAAAAAATCCTAAATATAAAAATGTTTTATTAGATATTTATGATTTTTTTGAAGAAAAAATAAAACATTTAAGGTCTAAAGGAATAAATCATGATAAAATAATAATTGATCCTGGAATTGGTTTTGGAAAAAATTTGAAACATAATATGATTATAATTCAAAAAATTTCACTTTTTCATACTCTGGGATTTCCTATAATGCTCGGGATTTCAAGAAAAAGATTCATAAAAGATATTTCGGGAAACAATGATAGTAAACAAAGACTTGGAGGAACGATTGGTTCATCTATATTTTCTATTATGCAAGGAGTTCAGATTTTGAGAGTTCATGATGTTAACGAGATGATTCAAAGTATTAAAGTATTTAAAAAATTAAATCAAAATTTATGACAAAAAAATATTTTGGAACGGATGGCATTAGAGGAAAAGTAAATAGCGGCAATATAAATGGCGAAATGTTTTTTAAGTTTGGTTTAGCAGCTGGGACCTACTTTAAAAACCTGAAAAAAAATAAACAAACAGCTATAATAGCAAAAGATACAAGACTTTCGGGTTACACTTTAGAGCCTGCTTTAGTTTCAGGGCTGACTTCAGCGGGCATGCACGTTTTTACTTTGGGTCCATTGCCCACTAATGGTTTAGCAATGTTAACAAAATCTATGAAGGCAAATATGGGAATAATGATCACTGCGTCACACAACCCTTATTACGATAATGGACTTAAATTATTTGGACCAGATGGACTTAAATTATCTGACAAAATTGAAAGAAAAATTGAGGGTTTAATTGATAAAAAAATCCAAAATAAATTATTAGAGCCTAAATTATTGGGAAGAGTAAAAAGATTAGAAAATGGGAATGAAGAGTATATTAAGATTCTAAAAAGAAATTTTCCAAAAAACTTTAGATTAAAAGGTTTAAAAATAGTTATAGATTGTGCCAATGGAGCAGGATACAAGTCGGGTCCAAAGCTATTAAGATCACTAGGAGCTTCAGTAATTTGTTTAGGCATTAATCCTAATGGATTAAACATAAATAAAAAATGTGGATCAACATTCCCTAAAAAAATTCAATTAGCAGTAAAGAAATATAAAGCTCATCTGGGAATATCGTTAGATGGAGATGCTGATAGAATTATTATGTGTGATGAAAAGGGCAATATTATTGATGGAGATCAAATTATTGCAGCTTTAGCTCTTAGATGGAAAAATAAAAAGATGTTAAGAGGCGGAGTTGTTGGAACTTTAATGTCAAATTATGGTTTAGAAAAATTTTTGAAAAAAAATAAAATTAATTTTTTAAGAGCTAATGTTGGCGACAGACATGTAAAAGAAAAAATGAAAAATAATAATTTTAATTTAGGAGGAGAGCAATCTGGACATATAATCCTTGGAAAATTTGCAACAACTGGAGATGGTTTACTGGTTGCTTTAGAGATTTTATTTTCATTAAGAAAGGGAAAGAGAGCAAGTGAATTTTTGAATGCCTTTAAACAAACCCCTCAAAGTCTAGAAAACGTTTTAGTAAAAGATAAAGATATAATTAATACTTTAGAAGCAAGAAAAGCAATTAAAATTGCAAATAATTTAATAAGAGGTAAAGGCAGACTACTAGTAAGAAAATCAGGAACCGAGCCCAAAATTAGAATTATGTGTGAATCAAACAATATAAAATTAATAAACAAGTGTATTAAATTAATAAAAAAAAATATAAAATAAATTGAAACCATTATCAAAAATTTTAGTAATTGCAGGATCTGACTCATCGGGTGGAGCAGGAATTCAAGCTGATATAAAAACGATTACATCATTAGGCTCTTATGCGATGACGGCTATAACAGCAATAACTATTCAAAATACAACTGGTGTAAAATCAATAGTTTCTATTAGTCCAAAAGAAATTTCAAATCAAATAATATTTACATCTAAAGATATTAGACCTGACGCAATTAAAATAGGCATGTTACACTCTTCTAAAATAATAAATGCTGTCGCAAAATCATTAGAAATAATTAAAGTAAAAAAAATAATTTTAGATCCAGTCATGGTTGCAAAGGGTGGTTCAAGACTAATTAATAGTAATGCAATAAAAAATTTGAAAAGACACCTAATTAAGAAAGTGAACCTCTTGACCCCAAATATTCCTGAGGCAGAAGTTCTAGGTAATTGTAGGATAAAAAATGTTCAAGATATGATCTTAGCAGCAAAAAAAATATTAAAATTAGGAGCTAAAAATGTCCTTATAAAAGGTGGACATCTTAGAGGAAAATTTGTTCAAGACATTTTTGTTAATAGAAAAGAAATTAAGATTTTTAAAAATAAAAGAATTTCAACTAAAAATACACATGGAACGGGATGTACTTTATCAAGCGCAATAACCACTTTTTTTTCATGTGGAAAACCTTTAAAGAAATCTTGTGAGCTAGGAACTAAGTATGTAAATAATGCCATAGGATCTAACCTTAATTTTGGAAAAGGCCAAGGTCCAGTAAACCATTTAAATTCAATTAAAGTAAATAAAAGATTTATATAATGAAAAATGTAGTAGTAGTTGGATCACAATGGGGAGATGAGGGAAAAGGTAAAATAGTTGATTGGTTATCCGACCAGGCAGATATAATTGTACGTTTTCAAGGTGGTCACAATGCAGGACACACTTTGGTTATTGACGGCATAACCTATAAATTAAGACTACTTCCATCAGGAATAGTCAGAAAAGATAAAGTTTCAATAATAGGAAATGGAGTTGTTATAGATCCCTGGGCGTTACTAGAAGAGATAGAAGAAATCAAATTAAAAGGCATTGATATTAATAAAGACAACTTTATTATTTCTGAGACAGCTAGTCTTATTTTACCTGTTCATAGGGAAATTGATGAGTTAAGGGAAGATGCAGCGGGAGAAGGCAAAATTGGGACTACTAGACGCGGAATAGGACCAGCTTATGAGGATAAGGTTGGCAGAAGATCGATAAGAGTAATGGATTTAGCGTCTGAAAAAAATTTAGACAATAGATTAGAAACTGTTTTAGCACATCATAACGCCATAAGAAAAGGCTTAGGGAAAAAGGTTTATAAAAAGAAGGAACTTAAAGAAGATTTGTTGAAAATTGCTCCAAAAATTTTAAATTATTCACAACCTGTATGGTTAAGAATCGATGAATTTAGAAAGAAAAAAAAAAAGATTTTATTTGAAGGTGCTCAAGGTATTTTATTAGACATTGACCACGGTAGCTATCCTTTTGTAACATCATCTAATACTGTTGCATCTAGTGCTGCAACTGGATCAGGCTGTGGTCCTAATGCAATTAATTTTGTCCTTGGAATTACAAAGGCTTACACGACTAGAGTTGGAGCGGGACCTTTTCCGACAGAGCTTAATGACAATGTAGGAGAATTAATTGGAAAAATAGGAAAAGAATTTGGAACAGTGACAAGTAGAAAAAGAAGATGCGGATGGTTTGACGGAGTGCTTGTTAGGCAATCTATAAAAGTATCTGGTATAGATGGTATTGCTCTAACAAAATTAGATGTTTTAGACGAGTTAGATGAAATTAAAATGTGTGTAGAATATGAGATAGATGGTAAGAAAATAAATTATTTTCCAGCTGCAGTAGAAGATCAAAAAAAGATAAAACCTATTTATAAAATTTTCAAAGGATGGAAAACTTCTACAAAAGGAATTAAAAATTTTGACGTTCTACCAGAAAATGCAAAAAATTATATTTTTGCAATTGAGGATTTTGTAGGTGTTAAAATTTCAAGTATTTCTACAAGTCCAGAAAGAGAAGATACTATTCTTTTAGAAAATCCTTTTAATGAATAACTAGTTTGCAGGTAGAAGATTTTTTGATTTAGCAGAATTTAGCATATGTTTTTGTAGTTTCTCAAATGCTTTATTTTCTATCTGTCTAATTCTTTCTCTACTTATTTTATATTTTTTACTTAGATCTTCGAGAGTGGTTGGCTCATCGTTAAGTCTTCTAGCATATAGAATCTCTTTTTCTCTGCTGTTTAAAATTTTAATTGAATCTACAAGTAAATCTTTTCTTTGCTCCATTTCTTCTCTTTGTGCAAATTTTAAATCATGATCCAATTCTTTATCTTCAAGCCAATCTTGCCACTCATCACCATCATCACCAATTTGTGTATTTAGAGAAAATTCTTTTCCAGATAGTCTTCTATTCATAGAAACCACTTCTTCTTTGCTTACAGCAAGCTTATCAGCAATTTCACTCACATGCTCATCTTTCAGATCTCCCTCTGATCTCGGCGCAATTTGATTTTTAATTTTTTTTAGATTAAAAAATAATTTTTTTTGAGCTGTAGTTGTTCCAATTTTAACCAAACTCCATGATCTTAAAATATATTCTTGAATTGATGCTTTAATCCACCACATTGCATAGGTTGCTAGTCTAAAACCTTTTTCAGGTTTAAATTTTTTTACTGCTTGCATTAATCCTATATTTCCCTCAGAAATCATTTCATTAACTGGTAGACCATAACCTTTAAAACCCATTGCAATTTTTGCAACTAATCTTAAATGACTTGTGACAAGCTTTTCAGCTGATTTAATATTTCCGGTAGCTCTCCAGTTTTTTGCCAACATATATTCTTCCTCAGCATCCAACATAGGAAATTTTTTTATTTGAGCTAAGTAAGCAGATAGTCCCCCCTCATTTGATAGAGTAGGTAAGTTATAGTTTGTTGTTGTAGCCATAGTGCATAGTTATTTAATAAAGATTATTATTTTTACAATAATTTATTTGTCACTATTTCTAAGCTTTTTTATAATATTATTTAAATCTTGGGGCAAAAATGAGTTAAAAAGCAATTCTTTCCCTGATCTAGGGTGTTTAAAACCTAAAGTCTTAGCATGCAAAAACTGTCTATTTAAATTATAAATCAAATTTTCTAACTCTGGTTTAATATTTTTTAATTTTTTAAATCTTTTTTTATATTTTTTATCTCCCAAAATATGATTTCCTTTGTGACTCATGTGAACTCTAATTTGATGAGTTCGACCAGTTTCAAGTTCACATTCAACTAAACTGAATGTTGGTATTTTATTATTTTCGAAAATCTCAATAGTTTTGTAGTTAGTTATAGCTAATTTCCCTTTTTTTATTCCAACCTCCATCTTCTGTCTATTTTTAGAACTTCTGGTTATTAGTGTTTCAATTTTTCCTTTTTGGGGTCTTAATTTGCCCCAAATTAATGCAAGATAAATTCTTTTAATAGAATGTTGATTAAATTGTATTGATAAATTTTCGTGTGAATTATTATTTTTTGCAACAACAACTAACCCCGAAGTATCTTTATCTATTCTGTGAACTATTCCAGGTCTTAATTCATCTCCTATGTTTGATAAATTTTTTACATCATAATCTACTAAAGCATTAACAATAGTGTTATCATAGTTTCCTGGACCCGGGTGGATTGAAATACCGGCAGATTTATTTATTATCAAAAGATCTTCATCTTCGTAAACAATATCTAATTTATATTTAAATGGTTTTAAGGAAACTTTTTCAGGCTCAGGTATTTCAAGTGAAATTTTATCTCCTTTTGAAATTTTTTTTGCAGGATCATCTAATATTAAACCATTTAATTTAAGTTTTTTTTTATTTATTAAATTTTTTACTCTTGTTCTACTAACTTGATTTTCTTTACTTGCAACATATGCATCTATTCGTTGACCTATTTCGTCAGTTTTAACAATTAATTTAATGATATTTTTCATAAATTATAATATTAATACTATATGCGCTCGTAGCTCAACTGGATAGAGCGCCAGATTTCGGCTCTGGAGGTTCAGGGTTCGACTCCTTGCGGGCGCACCAATTATTCTCCCATATTAACTAACGTACCTTTTTTTCTTGCCCCATAAAAAGCTAAGTAGAAAACAATAATTGCAATTATAAAATAAAACAAATTTAAGGCTAGTGCAGTGAAAATATTAAAATAATTTACCAAATCATTTACTAAAATTGATCTTGCTTCTTCAAATATATAAACAAGCGGTAAACCTTTTGCTAATATTTGTAGCCAATCTGGTAAAATTGAAAGAGGATAATATACACATCCTAATGGTGCCAAAAGAAAAAGCGATGACCATGCAGTATTTTCAAACGCAGGACCAAATCTTAAAAGCCCAGAAGTAACAAGCAAACCCAATGTTGTTCCAAATAGATATAAACTTAAAAATAGTAAAAATAGTGGCGGTCCCATTTCTAATAAAGAAACTCCGAAAAGAGGACTCATAAGGATTATTGCTGGAATTATTCCTATCAGAGTTCTTAACAAAGCTGTTGATGTTAGAGCTATAATAATTTCACTTAATTTAATTGGTGCAACAAATAAATTAGTAAAATTTCTACTCCATATTTCCTCTAAAAATAACATATTAAAGCTTATGCTTGATCTAAACAAAAAATCATAAAGAATTGCACAACTTAAAATTACACCTATAGTATTGTTATAGTAGTCACTGTACATAGTAAAAAATCTTGAAATAAATCCCCAAAGAATAATTTGAATTGTTGGCCAATAAATTAGATCTAAAATTCGAGGAAAAGAACCTTTGATTAAATAAAGGTGACGAATAGACAGTGCATACATTCTATGAAATTTCATTTTTCTCTCTTACTATTTTTAAAAAAGTTTCCTCTAAATTTTTTCTTCCATGTTTGTTAATTAAACTGTCACAAGTTCCTTCGTCAATTATTTTACCATTTTTCATCATCATTACATTACTACAAAGTCTTTCAACTTCATTCATATTGTGAGAGGCTAGTAAAATAGTTGTACCTTTTTTTGATGCAAAATTTTCTATGTAGGTTCTAATATAGTCACCTACATCTGGATCTAAACTAGCTGTTGGTTCGTCTAAAAGAAGTATTTCGGGTTCATTAATTAATGCCTTTGCGAGTGAAACTCTATTTTTTTGTCCAGATGAAAGCTCTCCAGTTTTTCTATTTTTAAAATCAAATAAATTTAATTCTCTCATTAAATTAGGAATTTTATCATCTAATTTATTCACTCCATATAATTTTCCATAAACCTTAAGATTTTCTTCAACAGTAAGTTTTTTTGGAAGCTCAACATATGGAGAAATGAAATTTACTTTTTCTAAAATTTCCGTTCTATAATTTTCATTTTCGATATTTTGATTATTAATTAAAACTGTACCAGACGAAGGTTTAATTAATCCAAGTATCATTCCTATGGTTGTAGTTTTTCCACATCCGTTTGGTCCTAAAAGACCAACTATAGAACCTTTTTTAATTTTAAAGTTAATATTTTTAACAGCAAAAATATTATTGTATTTTTTATTTAAACTTTTTATTTCAATAGTCATTTATTTGAAGCTCTATTTAATCTATCATTAATTGTTAAGCCAAGACCTTTATTAGGAATTTTTTCTACAGCAATTTTTTTAAATTTTTTTTTTTTAATAATTCTCATCGTTTTATATAAATTCTTTGCTGCTTCATTGAGATTTTTAGTTTTAGTTAAATAATAGAAGTTTTTACCAGAAAATTTTCTTTTTTTAATTAATATAAATGCCTCATCTCTTTTGGGGCTGTTAACATTTAATCTAATTGGTATTCCAGGAGAATAATGAACTCTTCCTTGCCCTGGGGCAGCAACATTTTTATTTTTTGAATTAAATTTAAGATTAGTTTTAAGTAATCTATTTATTTTGCTTATCTCTATTCCACCAAGTCTAAGTATTTTAGGATTATTTGTTAAACTAATAATAGTCGATTCTAAACCTATTTTTGAATACCCTCCATCAAGAATAAATTTTATTTTTTTTCCAAATTCATCCTGGACGTCGCTTCTTGAAACTGGACTGATTTTAGTTGAAATATTTGCACTAGGAGCTGCAAGAGGATATTTAAGATTTTTTAGAAGTTTTCTTGTTATAAAATGTTTTGGAAATCTAACTGCTAATGTCTTTTTTTTATTTGTAACATTTTGAGAAATTTTACTTTCTTTTTTAAGTTGTAATATAAAAGTTATTGGGCCAGGACAAAACTTTTTATATAATTTTAAAAATTTTTTATTTATTATACAATCATTTCTTAACATTTTAAGATTATGATAATGAACTATAAGAGGATTATTTTTTGGCCTTTTTTTTAGTTTAAAAATTTTAGAAGTAGCTTTTTCTGAATAAGCATTACCCGCTAATCCATATACAGTCTCTGTTGGAATACCAACACACTCGTTTTTATCTAAATAGTATTTAGATTTTTTAATATTTGAAAGATTGCTTTTCATGTAATAATACGAACTATTATATGAAAGATAAAAATTTACCAGATGATATTAAAAGCAAATCTCTAAATGAACTTACAGAATTAGTAAATAATATTATTAAAAAACTTGAAAATGAAAAAAATCTTGAAAGTTCAATTAATGACTACCAATTGTTAATAAGATTAAATAATTTAATTGAAAAAAAATTTCAAAATTCCTCAAAAAAAATATCTCAAATTACAAGAGAAAAAGTAAATGAGATATTACAAAAAAAAAAATGAAAAAAAATTTAAATAAAATTGCCAAAGATACAAATTTATTTTTAATAAGATTTTTATCAAAACAAAAAAAAACGGATCTTTTAAAACCAATGAGGTATGGTTTATTTCCAGGCGGAAAAAAAATTAGATCAAAATTAATTATTGATGTTGGAAATATTTTTAAAATTAAATATACAAATCTTATCCAAATAGGTGCTGCTGTAGAGTGCATTCATGCATATTCATTAATTCATGATGACCTGCCATGTATGGATAATGACAGTTTAAGACGAGGTAAATTATCTACTCATAAAAAATTTGGTGAATCGACTGCAATTCTTGCTGGCAACTCTTTGCTAACTTTAGCTTTTGAAATTTTAAGTGGAAATAATCTTAATTTGGATAATAAAACAAAAATTAAATTAATAAATCTAATATCTGAATGTTCTGGTCATTCGGGGATTGCTGGGGGACAATATTCAGACTTAAGCTATGAACGAAAAAAAGTTCCTCTTAAAAAAATTATTCAAATGCAGATTAGAAAAACAGGAAAGTTATTTAGTTTTTGTTGTATTGCTCCAGTAATTTTAAGTAAAAAATATATTCATATTAAAAAATTTGATAAAATTGGTTCAGATATAGGTTTGTTATTTCAAATTTCTGATGATTTGATTGATATTAGCGGCAATACAAAAAAAGCAGGAAAAAAAACAAAAAAAGATTTAAAGAAAGGCAAAGCAACCTTAATTAGTTTACTTGGTCATAAAAATACAATTAAATATTGTAATAAATTAAAATTAAATATATTTAGTAGGCTTCAAATATTTGGAGATAATGCAGAAAATTTGAAAAAGACAGTTAATTACATTGTTGAGAGAACAAAATGAATAAAAGATATAAATTTTTAGACAATATTAATTTTCCTTCCGATATTAAAAATATTTCCCAATCAAATTTGAAAATACTTGCTGAAGAAGTTAGAAAAGAAATGATTGAAGCAGTTTCAGAGACTGGAGGGCATTTGGGAGCTGGGCTAGGAGTAGTAGAACTGACAGTTGCCTTGCATTATATATTTAATACTCCAAATGATAAGTTAATTTGGGATGTGGGACATCAAACTTATCCTCATAAAATATTAACTGGAAGAAAAGATAGAATTAGAACTTTAAGAAAAGGAAATGGCTTATCGGGTTTTACCAAAAGGTCCGAGAGTGAATACGATCCATTCGGTGCCGCACATAGTTCTACATCTATATCTTCTGCTTTAGGAATTGCTGTAGCAAACAAACTTTCAAATAAATCTGATAATGTAATTGCTGTAATAGGTGATGGTGCGATGAGCGCAGGAATGGCATATGAGGCAATGAATAATGCGGGGGCAAGCAAAACAAAAATGATAGTTGTTTTGAATGATAACGATATGTCAATTGCAAAACCTGTCGGAGCAATGAGATCTTACTTAGCAAGGATTCTCTCAGGAAAAATTTATTTTAGTTTTAGAGAAACTATAAAATTAATAATATCTGCTTTTTCAAAAAGATTTAGCAAGAAAGCTGGAAAGGCTGAAGATTTTATTAGATCTGTGGTTACTGGAGGCACTTTATTTAATTCAATGGGTTTTTATTATATTGGTCCAATAGATGGCCACGACATTGATAATTTAATTTCCGTATTAAAAAACGCTAAAGAAGTAAATTACAATGGTCCTATAATGATACATATAAAAACAGAGAAAGGAAAAGGTTATAAATTTGCTGAAAAATCTGCAGATAAATATCATGGAGTTACAAAATTTAATATTAACACTGGTGTTCAGGAGAAATCCAAATCAACTATTCCTGCATATACCAAAATTTTTGCTAATACACTTGTCAAGCATGCTGCTAAAGATAGTAAAATTGTAGGCATAACTGCAGCCATGCCTTCAGGAACTGGAATGGATATTTTTGGAGAAAAATTTCCTTCTAGAATGTTTGATGTAGGAATAGCAGAGCAACATGCGGTTACTTTTGCTGCAGGACTAGCAACAGAAGGTTATAAGCCTTATGCAGCAATATATTCGACATTTTTACAAAGAGCATATGATCAAGTTGTTCATGATGTAGCAATACAAAGTCTACCTGTTAGATTTGCAATTGATAGAGCAGGGTTAGTTGGGGCAGATGGCCCTACTCATGCTGGATCGTTTGACATAACATATTTAGCAACCTTGCCAAATTTTGTAGTAATGGCAGCTAGCGATGAAGCTGAATTAGTACGAATGATTAATACTTCAGTTGATATTAATGATAGACCTTGTGCTTTCAGATATCCAAGAGGAAATGGGATTGGTATAAATTTACCTTCTACCGATGAAAAGATAGAAATTGGGAAAGGAAGAATAATAAATGAAGGTAAAAAAATAGTATTACTAAATTTTGGCGCAAGATTAAAAGAATGTTTGATTGCTAGAGAAAATTTAATAAAAAAAGGCTTAAACATAACCTTAGTAGACGCAAGATTTGTTAAACCACTGGACGAAAATCTTATTTGGCAATTAGCCACAGATCATGAAGCGATGATTACAATAGAAGAAGGATCAATTGGAGGTTTCGGTTCTCATGTAAGTCAATTTCTGTCTGATAAAAATTTACTGGACAGTAATTTTAAATTTAGATCGATGATTTTGCCTGATAGATTTATTGATCAAGACAATCTAGATTTAATGTATAAATATGCAGGATTGGATGCTGATAGTATAGAAAATAAAATTTTAGACATTTTAAATTCAAAAATTATAATTAAAAAAACAAATTAACTTTTACATTGCGCATAATTCATCAAATAATGGTCTAATAGCACGCAATGTGTCATAGCTTCACCAATTGGCACAGCTCTTATTCCAACGCAAGGGTCATGCCTTCCTTTAACTGATATGGAGGTATTTTTTCCAAATTTATCTATAGTTTTCCGTGAAGCAAGAATAGAAGAGGTTGGTTTAACAGCAAATGAAACAATTATTTCTTGTCCAGAAGATATTCCTCCGAGAATACCCCCGGCATTATTTGATTTAAATTTAATAGATTTTCCTTTTTTTGAGATTTCATCAGAATTTTGTTCTCCAGTTAACAAAGCCGAATTCATTCCTGATCCAATATTAACACCTTTTACAGCATTGATACTCATCATTGCTGATGCTAGATCCATATCTAGCTTAGAATATATTGGTGCTCCTAGTCCTACAGGAACTCCTCTTGCTCTAATTTCTATTACTGCACCACAAGATGAACCAGCTTTTCTAATACTTAATAAATATTTTTCCCAAAGTTTTAAAATAGATTTATCAGGACAAAAAAGAGAATTTTTAGAAATGAATTTATCATTCCATTTTTTTAAATTGCATCCAAGAATTCCTAACTGAGTTACTGCACCAATTACCTTGTATTTTCTTCCAATTTTATTTTCTAAAACTTTTTTTGCTACTGCACCAGCAGCTACCCTGGAAGCAGTTTCTCTTGCAGATTGTCTTCCACCACCTCTATAGTCTCTAATTCCATATTTTTTTAAATAAGTAAAATCTGCATGACCAGGTCTAAATTTATTTTTTATAGTTTCATAATCTCTTGACCTCATATCTTTGTTATAAATGATTAGAGAAATTGGAGTTCCGGTAGTTTTCCCCTGAAATAAACCTGACAAAATTTCAACTTTGTCATCTTCTTTTCTTTGTGTTGTAAATTTAGATTGTCCAGGTTTTCTTTTATTTAATTCTACTTGTATATCTGATTCATCAAGAGTTATATTGGGTGGGCATCCATCAATTATACAACCTATTGCAGGACCATGAGATTCTCCCCAGGTTGTAAAACGAAATAGCTTTCCAAAAGTATTAAATGACATTAAATATATTATATAGGTTATTTTGTTGAAATTATGAATCAAAAAAATTCGTTTGGTCTGGATTATTGCTTTAAGGATTTAGAAAATCCTTTAGATCTCTTTGAAGAATGGTTCAATGAAGCAAAAAAGACCGAGATTAACGATCCAAATGCAATTTCGCTGGCAACTACAGACAAAAATATGATTCCATCTGTAAGAATGGTTTTGTTAAAAAATTATAATCAAAATGGATTTGTTTTTTATACAAACCTAAATAGTAGAAAAAGTATTGATATAAAAAATAACCCAAATGCAGCTATGTGTTTTCATTGGAAAAGCTTACTTAGACAAATTAGAATCACTGGAAAAATATCAAAAGTATCAGACGAAGAAGCAGACGAATATTATAATACAAGATCGTTTGGAAGTAAGATTGGTGCATGGGCATCAAATCAAAGTAGTATTTTAAAAAATAGAGAAGAACTTTACAAATTAATAAAAGATTTTGAAGAAAAATATTCTAATGAAAATAAAATTCCTAGGCCTGCTCATTGGTCAGGTTGGAACTTAAAACCTTATGAAATTGAGTTTTGGTTAGATGGAAAAGACAGAATACATCAAAGATTGCTATACAAAACAAAAGAGAGCAAGACTTGGGAGAGATTTTTATTAAGTCCTTAAAAAGTTCTTTCCAAACTGAAAGAAGTTAGGCTTTGTAGCATTTCCTTTTCTCTTGAATCTTCAAATATACTTAAAGAATTAGATGCAAGATTTATAAAATATTCTGCTTTAGTGTAACAATTGTTTATAATATTATATTTTTTAATCATTAATAAAACCTTTTTAAATTCTTTTTCAGATCTTTCATTTTTTTCAAAAAATTTTCTAAGTTCTTGTTTTTCATCTTTTTTGGCTTTGTGATAAAGTAAAATTATTGGTAATGTTATTTTGCCTTCATAAAAATCATTTCCAATTTCTTTGCCGAAAAGTTTTAATTCAGAATTATAATCTAGAGTGTCATCTGCTATTTGAAATGTTAATCCAAGATTCTTGCCATAAAATTCTAAAGCTTCTTTAGTTTTATTTTCTTTATTTCCAAGTATAGAACCTACTTTGGTTGCTGCTGAAAATAAAGATGCAGTTTTAGCTGATATAATTTTTAAGTATGTTTCTTCTAAAATATCGATTTCACCTTTATGTTGCAGTTGCAGCACTTCTCCTTGAGAAATTTCCGCTGAGGTTGATGAAAGAAGTTTTAAAATTTCAAGGTTGCCATCTTCGACCATCATCTCGAAGCATCTACTTAGTAAGTAATCACCAACTAAAATTGATGATTTATTTCCCCAAATACTATTTATAGTTTTTTTTCCTCTTCTAATTTCTCCATTATCTATTACATCGTCATGCATTAATGTTGCTGCATGTATTAATTCTACACATGCTGCAAGATTTACATCTCTGCTACCTTTAGAATAGCCGCATAGTTTTGCAGAGCTCAAAGTAAGCAATGCTCTTAATTTTTTACCACCTGTTATTAGGTGATATTTTGTCATCTCGTCAACAAGGTCAACCTTACTAGTCAACTTTGTTTTGATTTTTTCCTCAACCAAAACTAATTTTTCTTCAACTGAATTCTTAAGTTCGTAATATGAGTTATTTACTCGATTTTTTAATTGAACAACCGTTCCCATACTTTAAAGTAGTATAATTATCGCAATATTATACTTATCAATTGACGCACCTGAAACTTCAACTATAAGGAGACTTTATATTAAATCAAAAATTTTATAAGCATTAAGTATGTTTTCATTTTTCAAAAAAAAAAAGTTATTCCACATAT
>MDTB01126172.1_pt1 | contig 34469 bp, 25 predicted proteins | sample 811161 | NCBI WGS metagenome assembly MDTB01 (sample SAMN05326650, study PRJNA326480) | marine metagenome | isolation source: seawater | place: Mediterranean Sea | collected 2009 | reverse complement strand
TATCGTATTAGTCGTGTATTCACAGCACTGCCTTCTGTGGCCAACCTGACAGCGAGGCGGTAGACTTCCCGGCAGATTTACACGGAAGCCAGTATGAAAGCGATGATCCTGGCCGCGGGCAAGGGAACGCGGGTGCGCCCGCTGACCCACGTCATGCCCAAGCCCATGATTCCGGTTCTCGGAAAACCGGTGATGGAATATTTGGTCGAGCATCTTGCCCGCCATGGGGTTGACCAGATCATGGTAAACGTTAGCCATCTGGCCCAGTCTATTGAGGGGTATTTTGGTGATGGCCGGCGTTGGGGCGTGGAAATCGGCTATTCCTTCGAGGGACACGTGGAGGATGGTAAAACCATCGCCGCTCCCGTGGGTTCTGCTGGCGGTATCCGCCGGATACAGGATTACGGGGGATTCTTCGACGACACGTTTGTTGTAGTTTGTGGCGACGCCGTCATCGATCTCGATCTGACGGCGGTGGTACGCAGGCACTGGCAGTCGGGCGCTGTGGCCAGCATTGTGGTGCGGGAGGTGCCTCATGAGCGGTTGTCCAGTTATGGTGTTGTCGTTTGCGATGAGGCGGGAAGAATCCAGTCTTTCCAGGAGAAGCCCCAGATCGAAGAAGCCCTTTCGCAACTGGTCAATACCGGAATCTATGTCTTTGAGCCCGAGGTCATCGACCTCATCCCGCAGGATGTCGAGTTTGATATTGGGAGCGAACTGTTTCCTTTGATGCTTGAAAAGGGTCTTGCTTTCAACGCAATTGAGGCGCCGTTTAACTGGATTGATATCGGACATCTCAGTGATTACTGGCAGGCGAACCAGCAGATAATGCGCGGCAAATTGCGGGGAGTGCGTATGCCGGGAACGGAAGTGCGGCCCCGGATCTGGACCGGATTAAATGTAAATGTCGACTGGGATGAGATTCGTGCCGAAGGCCCTATTTATGTCGGCTCAGCGTCCCGTATTGAACCCGGATGCCAGATCTTTGGTCCTACCTGGATCGGCCAGGGTTGCCATCTTCAAAGCGGCGCTCAAGTCTCCCGCAGCATCCTCTTTGAGCACAGCCGCATTGGCTCAAGCGCCAAGGTCAGTGATTCTCTGGTGTTTGGTCGAAACTGTGTCGATCAAAGTGGTGAAAGTGTTCCAGATACCGACGGTGCGTTGGATTGGGTCGGTGATGCCCGTGAACTGACGAGTATCACCGACTAACCGACGGTCGCAGGTACCACGGGTTGCAGCACCTGCGATGTTAAGTTCAGTTGCCGGTAAGGACGGCTTTTGTCAGTAGATCATTGACCCGTTGGACGTATGCTGCGGGCTCGGGAAGCGGGGCGCCCTCGCTCAGTGCGGCCTGATCAAACAGCACCCGTGTCCAGTCATCAAGGTGCGCATGCTCGGGACTTAATTGTTTGATCAAGGGGTGATCCGGATTGATCTCCATGATGGGTTTCGCGTCAGGGGCGCTTTGACCCATGGACTGCAGAATCCGCTCGAGATTACCGCCAAGATCTGTTTCATCAGCCACCAGGCAGGCGGGGGAGTCTGTCAGCCGCTGGCTGACACGCACGCTTTTGACGTGCTCGCCCAACAGTGACTGCATTTTCTCTGTGAGCCCCGCGAGATCCTTTTCCTTTGCCTCGTTTGCTTTCTTATCTTCAGACGTTGCCAGGTCTTCGAGATCGAGGGCACCTTTAGCGACCGATTTCAGCGGCTTGTCCTTGTACTCACTCAGTGACGACACCAGCCACTCGTCGACCGGGTCGCTGAGCAGTAATACCTCAACGTTGTTCTTTCGAAAAATTTCGAGGTGAGGTGAGGTGCTGGCGGCGTTATGAGAGTCGGCGGTGATGTAGTAAATCGCTTTTTGCTTTATTGGCATCCGCTTGAAGTAGTCTGCCAGAGACTCTGTCTGCGCAGTATCTTCACTTCGGGTCGAGTTAAAACGGATCAGGTCGGCGAGGACGGTACGGTTGTCGTGATCTTCGACGACACCCTCTTTTAGCACCTTGCCGAATTCTTTCCAGAAAGCCGCATAAGTTTCGGGTTCTTTTTCAGCCAGGCGCCTGAGCTCCGAAAGAATCTTTTTCACGGACGCGGAACGAATCCGGTCGATGTCTTTATTATTCTGAAGAAATTCACGGGAGACGTTCAGAGGCAGGTCAGCTGCATCAACGACCCCGCGTACGAAGCGCAGGAATGAGGGCATCAGGTACTTGGCATCATCCATGATGAAGATACGTCGGACATATAAATTAATGCCGTGGCGCTGGTCGCGGTCCCAAAGATCAAATGGTGCTTTTTGGGGAATGAAAAAAAGTGATGTGTACTCGAGGTTTCCCTCTACCCGGTTGTGCAGGGTCGCCAACGGCGCTTCAGTGTCATAGCTCAATGACTGATAGAAGCGCTGGTATTCTTCTTCTGAGATTTCGTTCTTGGGTCTCGACCAAAGCGCGGAGCCGCTGTTGACGGCCTCCCACTCACCCTGTTTCTCCTTGTCTTGAGCAGGCATTTCGATTGGCAAGGAAATGTGATCTGAATAGCGGCTGATAATGCCTCGCAGGCGAAAGTCCTCTGCGAACTCCTTATCCTCATCCCGCAAATGCAGAGTGATGCTGGTGCCACGCTCTTCGCGGTTTACTGATTCAATGGTGTATTCGCCCTCGCCATCTGAAACCCACCGCACACCATCATCAGCGGGCTGGCTCGCGTGGCGCGTAGTCAGTTCAACCTTCTCTGCAACCAGAAATGCAGAGTAGAACCCGACGCCGAACTGGCCGATCAGGTTGGCATCGTTTGTGGCATCTCCGCTCATTGCGTCGAGAAACTGCCGGGTTCCTGAGCGGGCAATCGTGCCAATATTCTCGATGACTTCATCAGCGGTCATGCCGATACCGTTATCCGTTATCGTGACGGTGTTCTCGTCTTTATTAACACTGACCCTGAGTCCAAGAATTGCACCATCTTCCATCAGGCTAGAATCTGTGAGGGCAGCAAATCGGAGCCGGTCACAGGCATCTGAGCCGTTGGAGATTAATTCCCGCAGGAAAACCTCCTTGTTGGAGTAGAGCGAGTGGATCATCAGCTGCAGGAGCTGCTTCACCTCAGTCTGAAAGCTGTGTGTCTGCGCGGCGTCGGTCTGCGTCATCTGGCGATACTCCTGACAGGTCAATGAAAGATCGTTGAAAGCGGGGAATTCTAACCACCAAAAAACATGGGGTTGGACTCAGGAAAATCAAGCGGGCCAGCGGCACCGTGTTGACTAAGAAATCCCCTCGGCGCCAAGGTGTGAGCGATGTGTCCACACGGTACATCAGTGCGCCGTGAGAGCGTTATCCGCTAGAATCGCGCGTGGGTGGTCGTCTCCGCCCGTCATCGGGGCATAGCGCAGCCTGGTAGCGCACCTGCTTTGGGAGCAGGGGGTCGGGGGTTCGAATCCCTCTGCCCCGACCAGTTACTCTGCAGATCGGTACGGCGCCCGTAGCTCAACCGGATAGAGCAACGGCCTTCTAAGCCGTAGGTTACAGGTTCGAGTCCTGTCGGGCGCGCCAGCCGTTTGATTTCAGGGGTCCAGAAGACCTCTACCAATTTTGCTGGCGTCGGGGCGCCAATTTATTGGATAATTGCGGGTTCGCGAAAGCACATGTGGTGACCGTAGCTCAGTTGGTAGAGCCCCGGATTGTGATTCCGGCCGTCGTGGGTTCGAGTCCCATCGGTCACCCCAGTTCTGCATTCAGTGCTGTGTGATGGTAGGTCATTGGGCCGTTAGCTCAGTTGGTAGAGCAGCTGACTCTTAATCAGCGGGTCGCAGGTTCGATCCCTGCACGGCCCACCAGCCAAACACGACCAGGTTTTTAGAATTCAGGATGAATTCAGGATAAAGCGGCGATCGGGGTTTGTCGGGCGCGAAAGTGGCGGAATTGGTAGACGCGCTGGCTTTAGGTGCCAGTGGGGTAACCCGTGGGAGTTCGAGTCTCCCCTTTCGCACCAACTTCCCGGAGTCGTAAGGTGTGCCAGGCATGGGAATAAAAAGATTAACCGATTGTTGTTAACGGGAAGCTTTCCCAGGTGCAACGACAAATTTAAGTAAGAAGATAAGGCAGACTGCTCTATGGACGTATCCATTGAAAACACCGGCGCGATCGGTCGACGGATGACTGTGAAGGTGCCCGCTGAACAACTCGACGGTGCCGTTGTTGCGCGACTCAAACGTTTGGCCCGCACCGCAAAAATTCCCGGTTTCCGCCCGGGGAAGATTCCTATGAAGGTGATCGAGTCACGCTTTGCTGACCAGGCTCTCGCAGAAGCGGCAGATGAGATCATCGGTGCAAGTTATATGGAAGCGATTAACGGCGAGTCCTTGGATGCGGCCGGACCGCCCGCGATTGAGCCGAAGAACCTTACCCGGGGGGAGGATCTTGAGTTCATCGCCAATTTTGAGGTCTTCCCTGAAGTGCCGAAGACCGACATCCGTGATCTACCTATAGAGCGCCAGCAATGCGAGGTGGCCGACGCTGATATCGATCGCACGATTGAGACTTTGCGTGAGCAGCGAACGACTTTTGAAACTGTCGAAAAACCCGCAGAGAATGGCGACCGGGTTGTGATTGATTTCGAGGGCCGGGTTGACGGCGAAGTCTTCGAAGGGGGAGAGGCCAAGGACTACCCGGTGGTGCTGGGCAAGGGGGCCCTTCTATCCGAGTTCGAGTCGGGGATCACAGGCGCCTCTGCTGGAGAAGACCTGACGGTACAGCTCACCTTTCCCGAGGATTATCCGGGCGCGGAAGTGGCAGGCAAGAAGGCTGAGTTCGCAATCAACGTGAAGGAGGTCGGAGCGCCAAAAGTGCCCGGGATTGATGAAGAATTTATTCGGACTTTCGGCGTTGAGGATGGTTTAGAGGATTCATTCCGGCAGGAGATCCGCACCAGTCTTGAGCGTGAGCGTGATCAACGTGCCCGCACGCAGATCCGGCAAGCGGTACTTGAGGCCCTGATGCGCGATAACGAATTTGAAGTGCCCTCAGCGTTGGTCGATGAAGAAATCAACCGGGCGATCATGGCCGTACGCCAACAACTGCAACAGCAGGGACTGCCCCACGACGCGCCTATTGACCGGGCAAATTACCTGGATGAGTCGCACCGGCGTGTGCAGCTAGGCCTGGCAATGCACGGGGTGGTAAAGCGTCTTGAGATCAAACCGGATCCGGACAGGGTTCGCGAGCGTGTGGTGGAAATGGGCTCTAGCTATAGTGACCCGGACCAGTTTGTCCGCTGGTATTACGAAGACAAAGACCGTCTTGCCCAGATCGAGGCGGCGATTGTCGAAGAGCAGGCGATCGAGGCCCTGCTCGAAGAAGCCCAAGTAAATGATACGACCGTGAACTTCGAAGCGTTCATGCGTCCACAGCCCCCTGCTACAGTAGCGGATGATGTGAACGACGATAGTGACTAAATTCAAAGGTGAGTGAAAAGAAAATATGACAACTAATTCTGGCAACGCTGAGTTGGCGACGGTACAAAATCTCGGACTGGTGCCCATGGTTATCGAGACCACGGGTCGGGGCGAACGCGCCTATGACATCTACTCGCGCCTACTGAAGGAGCGTGTGGTGTTCATGGTGGGTCCGGTTGAGGACCATATGGCTAACCTGATTGTGGCGCAACTGCTTTTTTTGGAGTCAGAAAATCCCGATAAGGATATTCACCTTTACATAAATTCCCCCGGAGGCGCGGTCAATGCGGGCATGGCCATCTATGACACCATGCAGTTCGTACGGCCAAGCATCAGCACGGTATGTCTGGGTCAGGCGGCCAGCATGGGTGCGGTCATCCTGGCGGGCGGTGCGTCGGGTAAGCGCTTCACGCTGCCTCACGCCAGAATAATGATTCATCAGCCCTGGGGCGGATTTCAGGGACAGGCGACCGATATCGACATCCAGGCCCGTGAGATTCTCCGGTTACGCGAAAGACTTAATCAGGTGTTAGCCTCCCATACCGGACGAGATGTGGAAACTGTCAGCGCGGATACCGAACGAGATAATTTCATGGATGAACATGAGGCGGTCGAGTACGGTATCGTGGACCGCGTTCTGAAGAGCCGCGAAGACGAATAACCCAGACCGATTACCCTGAACCCAAGGAGCGCTTGCAATTTTTTCCCAAAACTTGCATCGTTAGACCCTGAGAGACAGTATAAAACCGGATTCCGTCTGGTATTTCATTCATAGAGGCGCGTAGAAATATGGCCGACAGCGACGAAGATAAAAAAGGCGATAAGCTGCTGTATTGCTCCTTCTGCGGCAAGAGTCAGCATGAGGTTCGGAAACTGATTGCGGGCCCTTCGGTATTTGTCTGTGATGAGTGTGTCGAACTGTGCAATGAAATCATCCGTGAAGAAGCGGAAGAAGGTGACGGTTCCGAAACATCAGACCCTCGTTATCCGACGCCTCGCGAGATTTGCGAGCGCCTCGATGACTATGTCATTGGCCAGTCGGAAGCTAAAAAGGTGCTTTCGGTAGCGGTCTATAACCACTACAAGCGTATCGAGCACGAAGAGGTCAATGGCGCTTCTGCCGAGGTCGACATCTCCAAGAGCAACATCCTGATGATTGGCCCCACCGGATCAGGCAAAACGCTCTTGGCGGAAACGCTGGCACACGAACTCAATGTGCCGTTCACGATCGCCGACGCGACCACGCTCACTGAAGCAGGGTACGTCGGGGAAGATGTCGAAAATATCATTCAGAAGCTGCTGCAAAAATGTGATTACGACGTCGAAAAAGCTCAGGCGGGAATCGTGTACATCGATGAGATTGATAAGATCTCGCGAAAGGCGGATAACCCCTCAATCACGCGCGATGTCTCAGGAGAGGGCGTGCAGCAGGCTCTTCTCAAACTGATCGAGGGAACGATTGCTTCGGTTCCACCGCAGGGTGGACGCAAGCATCCACAGCAGGAATTTCTGCAGGTAGACACACGTAATGTGCTGTTTATCTGTGGCGGGGCATTTGCAGGCCTCGAAAAAGTGATTCAGGAGCGCTCGGAAAAGTCCGGCATTGGGTTTGGTGCGGACATCAAGAGTAAAACCGAGGATGATCGGGTCAGCGAGTTCCTCAATGATCTGGAACCCGAAGATTTGATTAAGTTTGGCTTGATCCCTGAGTTTGTAGGCCGAATGCCGGTAATCGCGACGTTGGAACAGCTCGATGAAGAGGCGCTGGTAACCATTCTGACAGAGCCCAAGAATTCGCTTGTCAAGCAGTATCAGAAGCTTTTCGAATTGGAAGGAGTCGAACTCGAAATCAGGGAAGATGCTTTGAGAGCGATTGCTAAACGGGCGCTTGCGCGAAAGACCGGTGCACGAGGTCTGAGATCTATCCTCGAAAAAGCGTTGATGGAGACCATGTTCGAGTTGCCCTCGATGGATAATGTCTCGAGAGTGACCGTTGATGCGAATGTGATTGAGTCGGGAGCGCAACCACTCTTCATGTACGAAGAATCGCCGCGAAACGTCTCCGGCCAGTCCTCCTAATCTCCGCTTTTGCGACTCTAAAGAGTCGTTTCGTCTTTGCTCCTTGAAATACCGGGGGCACGCCCTCACACTTACTCTATATCAGCCGCGTATATTTGCGGTACTCGAGGCCTTGGCCAGTGACACCCTGAATTGATTTGACGGACAGAATTATGAGTGACGATCCCTCCACCGACGACATCACACCCAGAACCCGCTACCAGATGTTGCCTCTGCGGGACGTAGTGGTTTTCCCGCATATGGTTTTACCGCTCTTTGTGGGACGTGAAAAATCCATCAATGCGCTGGAAGAAGCCGTTCAGTCGGGGAAACAGATCTTTCTTGCCGCACAGCACGACGCGGCGGATGATGACCCTGCACCGGAAAATATTTTCGGCATAGGAACCGTTGCCAACATTTTGCAGTTACTGAAACTTCCCGACGGGACCGTCAAGGTGCTTGTGGAGGGAGTCTCCCGCGCGGGGATCGTTAATTTCGTGGAGACTGAGGACAGTTTCGTCGTTGATGCAGCACCTATTGCTGAGGGTGAATTTGATGAGCGCGAAGGAGAAGTCCTTATGCGCACCGTGACGTCAGAGTTTGAGCAATACGTCAAATTAAATTCGAAAATCCCCCCCGAGGTTCTGACCTCCCTCAGCGGGATCGAGGATCCCGGCCGACTTGCGGACACGATCGCGGCACATCTGACACTGCGCAATGATGAGAAGCAGAAAATTCTGGAACTGGGTGATGCTCGGGAACGTCTGGAACATATTCTGGGGATCATGGAGTCCGAAATCGACCTGCTTCAGGTGGAAAAGCGCCTTCGCGGCCGAGTGAAAAAACAGATGGAGAAAAGCCAGCGCGAGTACTACCTGAATGAGCAGATGAAAGCCATTCAGAAAGAACTCGGCGACATGGATGACGCTCCTAACGAAATGGAGGAACTCCAACAGAAGGTTAAAGAAGCGGGTATGCCCAAAGAGGCGCGCGAGAAGGCTGAGTCCGAATTAAAAAAACTAGGCATGATGTCGCCGATGTCTGCAGAAGCCACGGTGGTTCGAAACTATGTCGAATGGCTAGTGCAGGTGCCCTGGAAGAAAAGAAGCCGGGTTCTGAAAGATCTCGCCAAGGCTGAAGCGATTCTCGAAGCAGATCACTATGGCCTCGACAAGGTCAAGGAGCGCATCCTAGAGTACCTCGCAGTCCAGCAGCGCATTAACAAGGTCAAAGGGCCTATCTTGTGCCTGGTCGGCCCCCCGGGGGTTGGCAAGACGTCTCTGGGTGAGTCCATCGCGCGTGCGACCAATCGGAAGTTCGTACGGATGTCCCTTGGCGGCGTTCGCGATGAAGCCGAAATCCGGGGGCATCGCCGGACCTACATTGGTTCGTTGCCGGGAAAGATCATTCAGAACATGTCCAAGACTGGAACACGCAATCCGTTGTTCATGCTAGACGAAGTCGACAAAATGTCGATGGATTTTCGGGGGGACCCTTCCTCAGCGCTTTTGGAAGTTCTGGACCCCGAGCAGAATCACAAATTCGGCGATCACTATCTGGAAGTTGACTATGATCTCTCCGAGGTCATGTTTGTGGCCACGGCGAATACCCTGAACATCCCTAGTCCTTTGTTGGACCGAATGGAAGTTATCCGGATTTCAGGTTATACCGAGGATGAGAAGATAAATATCGCTACGAGGTATCTTGTCGAAAAGCAAAAGCGTAACAATGGGCTTGAGGATGGGGAAATCAGTATCAATCGCCAGGCGCTGACAGACATTGTTCGTTACTTCACCCGGGAGGCAGGTGTGCGTGGCCTTGACCGCGAGATAGCGAAAATCTGTCGGAAAGTGGCGAAAGAACTCTTACTTGATACATCCCGAACCCGTGTGCAGGTGTCCTCGCGTAATCTCAACAAATATCTTGGGGTACGCCGTCATCGCTATGGGCGGGTCGAAGAGGGAAACCGGGTTGGCCAAGTGACGGGATTGGCATGGACGGAAGTCGGTGGTGAACTCCTGACTATCGAGGCAGCAGTCATGCCTGGTAAAGGCAAGCACAGCTTCACCGGTAAGCTTGGTGATGTTATGCAGGAGTCGATTCAGGCAGCGATGTCGGTGGTGCGGACGCGATCAGCACAGTACGGCATTGACGCTGATTTCTTTCAGAATAAGGATATCCATATTCATGTGCCTGAGGGTGCAACGCCTAAAGATGGGCCAAGTGCCGGCATTGGTATGTGTACGGCGGTCATTTCGGCGATTACTGGAATAGCGGCCCGGGCGGATGTAGCCATGACGGGTGAAATCACGCTTCGCGGCGAAGTGCTGCCTATTGGCGGCCTAAAAGAAAAACTGCTGGCAGCTCATCGGGGCGGAATCTCGACAGTGCTGATCCCGAAGGAAAACGAAAAGGATCTTGTGGAGATTCCGGCTAATATCAAAAGCGGCCTAGAGATCATTTCGGTGCGCTGGATCGATGAAGTGATGACCGTGGCGCTGGAGCATCTTCCCGAGCCGACGGCCGCAGAAAAGGAAGAGGTTAGTGTGGCGCCTGAAGCGGAAAAAGAGACACCTAAGAGTCCAGCCCGGGCGCACTAAAGACCGAAGCGTCGCACCACCCGATTACCATATCCCGAACGCGAGGCCTTGTTAGGGTGGATTTTGATCAGGGCGCCTGTAACGAATCTCCTTGAATTTAAGGCAATGGCCGAGGTTATTCGTGTGAAATCTGAACTTTTAGGAATCACATAGGCCTGCTCTGCACCTGGCAATAATTGACTCTTTTCAGGCAGTTGGTATAACCGTTGTACGTACGGGCTTTGTACTCGGTTTTGGGGCGCGGATAGGATGTAGTTCGGCCCATCTCCTGTGCAGGGCGGTTGGAACAAAGCAACACGGCAACGGGAGGAACAGGGGATGAATAAAGCTGACCTCATTGATGCGGTCGCAACCAAGACGGGCCTTGGAAAGAGTCAGGCGAGTTCTGCGGTCGAATCTTTTCTGGATGTTATTAGTGAAGCGCTGACGCGGGGTGAGAGCGTATCCCTGGTGGGCTTTGGTATTTTCTCTGTCAGTGAGCGCGCTGGCCGGGTAGGTCGTAACCCGCGTACTGGTGAGAGCATTACTATCGCACCTTCAAGGGCTCCGAAGTTCAAGGCTGGCAAAGGCCTTAAGGATGCCGTAAACTAGCGCGCCCCTCGGGGTGCTTAGCTCAGTTGGGAGAGCGTCGCCCTTACAAGGCGAAGGTCGTAGGTTCGAACCCTACAGCACCCACCAAGGCCAGGAGGCCTGTTCGCATTGGCGGACGTGGGACATTTTGGAGCGGTAGTTCAGTTGGTTAGAATACCGGCCTGTCACGCCGGTGGTCGCGGGTTCGAGTCCCGTCCGCTCCGCCACTTCTTATCATCGGTGCCGGGAGCTGCCCGGCTCATGTACTGACCGATGTCGGAAAATATATTTTACTGAACGATTATGTTAACCGCGATTAAGGAACGGGCCTCAGGCTGGATTGCCTACACTTTGGTGGGGTTCATTTCCATTCCCTTTGTGCTTTGGGGGATTAATTCTTACTTTGAAGGCGCGTCCAAGATTACCGTGGCAACTGTCAACGGTGTCGAGGTTGATGAGACAATTTACCAGCAGGCGCTCTCTGAGCAGCGTCGCTCCCTTGTGCAAATGATGGGGCGAAACGTCGATGCCGAGATTTTCGCCAGCGAGCCATTCAAACTCCAGGTCCTCGAGTCTTTGATTGACACTCAGCTGCAGGCGGAGTACCTCGCAGACAGAGGCTACCGGATTACCAATGAACAGCTGTCGAGCCGGATCGCGGCATTTGCGGCATTTCAATCTGAAGGTCGTTTCGATTCGGCGCGTTATGAGATGCTGTTGCAAAATGCAGGCCTCACGGTTGAGGGTTTCGAACGCCAGCAGCGCCAGCAGGGTGCGGTGGATCAGCTGCGTGTGGGCCTGAGAGAAACATCCCTCGTTATTCCTGCGATGACGGACCGTGCCGTCGAGTTGCTGATGCAGCAGCGTCGCGCGCAGTACACCATCCTGGATCTTCAGCCGTATCGGGATGCGGTGCAGGTCGACGAAGACGCAGTGCGGGACGAATACGAAAATCATCGTGATCGCTATGTCCAACTCCCGCAAATGCAGGTCGATTTTCTGGCGCTTTCGGTCGATGCGTTGGCGACACAGGCGGTAGTAACGGCTGAGGCTGAACAAGCTTTTTACAATGATAATACTGATCGATTTACCCGACCGGGAAGTCGTTCTGCAAGCCACATCCTGATCAGTCTGCCGGCCGATGCGTCAGAAGCAGCGGTGGAGAAAGCACGCCATCGGGCAGAAAGCCTGGCTACTCGGGGTCGGGGTGGCGCGGATTTCGCTGCATTGGCAAGTGAACATTCCGACGATCCTGGATCCGCCAGACGTGGGGGAGACCTTGGCATTATCCAGCCAGGCACTATGACACCGGAATTCGAAACCGTTGTGTTTGTGCTGAATAAAGACGAGATCAGCGATCCGGTGCGTACTGAATATGGTTGGCATGTGATCAAGGTGACTGATCTTCGGGAAAGCGTGATTAGCCCGTTTGCCGAGGTGCGCAGCGAAATAACAACGCTGTTGTCGCGCGAGTGGGCCGAGGGACAGTTCATGGCGATGGCTGAAGATTTTCAGAATATGGTTTTTGAGCAGCCCGGGTCGCTTGAGGCCACGGCTGACTTGCTCGGCCTCCCGATCGAACGAACCGACTGGTTCTCCCGTAGGGCAGGCGATGGCATTGCCGCATATGCGGCTGTCCGCGAGGCAGCGTTCAGTGATGAGGTTCGCGTAGACCAGATGAACAGTGAGATGATTGATCTGGACGGTGATCTGCTTGTGGCGGTGCATTTTGCGGATTACCGGGATCAGCGCCAACAGGATTTTGAAGAGGTCAGCGCTGCGATCGCTGATGTCCTTGCTGCTCAGGCAGCTTTGACTGCCCAGGAGGCCGCTGCTAAGCAGATGATCGACAGGCTGCGTTCCGGCTCGCCCTGGATCGTGCTTACGGAGAATGCGGGTTTGCCCGTCTACCAGTTACCCCAAGATGCTGAGGATATCTCTGATCCGGATGACCAGAACGTCGGCCGTGCCGTTTATGCTGCACCGGCACCCGTCTTGGGGCAGGTGGGTTATGGAGGTACGCGTCTCGATGCGTCTCGATATTCGGTGTTTCGTGTAGAGGAGGTTGTTCCAGGAGAGCCTTCCGGGATTACGGCTGAGGAGCGCGCGCAGATCAAAGCGTTGATCAGCGCGCGGGTAGGAGAAGAGTTGTACACGGGCGCAAGCCGTGCTCTGCGTTCTGCTGCCAACGTCGAGATATTTGACGAAAATCTCTAGTACTTAAGTCTGTCTGATCGCCTGAGATTAGGATCCTTCGGCAATCTTTGGACTGATTCCCACGGTGTTGAAACCGCCGTCGACGTAGGTGATCTCCCCGGTGATTCCGGATGCGAGATCCGAACACACGAATGCAGCGGTATTCCCCACTTCTTCAATGGTGACTCCGCGGCCCAAGGGCGCTGTCTCCTCGTAAAAATTCAGCATCTGCTTCAGACCCTTGATCCCCGCGGCTGCCAGCGTTTTGATTGGGCCGGCTGAGATGCCATTGACTCGGATTCCCTGGGGTCCGAGAGATTGCGCCAAATACCGCACATTGGCCTCCAGACTTGCTTTGGCGAGACCCATTACGTTGTAGCCCGGCATGGATCGTTGTGATCCGATATAGCTCAGCGTCAGCATTGCTCCCCCGGGAGTCATCATCGGGCGCAATGCGCGGGCCAGTGCTGTGAAACTGTAGGAACTGATCTCGTGGGCGGTTGAGAATCCGGCTCGGGTCACCGAATCCAGGAACATCCCCTCCAACTCCTCTCGGGGAGCAAATGCGATGGAATGCACCAGAATATCAAGCCGGTCCCAGTGGGCGCCCAGTGTCTCCTGCAGGGCGTCGATATCACTGTCCTGCGAGACATCACAGCGAATGGTTTTTCCAAAGCCAAGTTCAGTTGCGAACTTCTCCGCTCGGCTACCCAACTTTTCGTTTTCGTATGTCAGTACCAGTTCCGCGCCTTCGCGGGCCATGGCCTGTGCGATACCCCATGCGATAGACCGGTTGGATGCTACCCCGGTGACCAGTGCCCGCTTGCCTTCAAGAAATCCCATTCCGTCAAATGTCCCTGGTTAAAATTGGCGTCACTATGGTTTTTATCCCAACGCCAGTAAAGAGTCAAAAGTCCCAAGCTTCAGGGGGCGAGAAAGTGTCCATCGTGGCCCTGAATCGGGAATCGATCCCGCGGGCAACGGCGCTCTCATTACACCTTGGGCTGGAGGGGCTCTGCGATTCAAAGGCGGCCTCCGGACTGGTGCTCGAAGTTTCCCAAAGCCGGCTCGGGCTGCGGGACTATTCGCAGCGTCGAAGCCGGGCACTGACGGTTGACTCGGCAGGCCGGCGATATCCTTCTGCAGGAAAAGATCTGCTCTCCCGGGCCCTTGGAAAGCATTGTCATTCGTTAATTGATGCCACAGCAGGATTTGGCTCTGATACGTTTGATTTCGTGCGCCGCGGCAAGCAGGTATGCGCCATAGAGCGGGTCGTGATGGTGGCGATGATGCTTGAAGAAGCCGCAGCGGAATTTCAACTTCGACAAAGAGATGGTGAGATTCGTGTGGTTTGTGGTGATGCGATCGATGAGATTCGCGTTCAGGGGAGTGCGGACGTGATCTTCTTGGATCCGATGTTTCCGGATCGAGGTCGCCAGAGTGCTCAACCCCGCAAGGCCCAGCAGATGCTTCGGCGACTTGCAGGAGAAGATCCCGATGCCAGTATATTGTTCCAGGTTGCGCGCCAGCATGCCCGCAAACGCGTGGTTGTCAAACGACCCCGTAATGCGCCACCTCTGGGAGATGACCCGGACATCATGCACAAGGGTAAGTCGGTGCGTTACGACATCTATCTAACGGGCGGGACGTCACGATGACACACTGGCTCTATTTACCGAATCTCGAAACTACGGGGAACGAGGCAATCCTGGAAGGGGTCGAGGCCACGCATGCGGTACGTGCCCGCCGTCTGCGCATCGATGATCCTGTATGCGTATTTGATGGTATCGGCCGGAGTGCAGCAGCCCGGATCAGTGAAGTGACTCAGCGGCCGTTACAGGTGCATCTGGTTATTGATCGCTATGAGCAACGGCCCCCGCCCCCGACCCGGATTCACCTTGTCAGCGCATTACCTAAAGGGGATCGTCAAGCTACGATGCTGGATATGGCAACCCAACTGGGGATGACGGACTATACGCCTCTTAGGTGTGACAGAAGCGTCAGCCAGGCCCGTGTTCAGACCTATGACCGATGGCGGCGGGTGTTAATCGAGTCCTGCAAACAAAGTCATCGTCCCTGGCTACCGGTTTTACATCCGCCTGTTGATTTGAAAGACTGGATTGCCCAATGTGCCGGCACGAATGCCGTTAATGTCATTGCAGACAAGGAAGGCGGTACAGGCGATCAGGCGATTGAGGATTGTCTGTTGAATGCGAAGTCTGTTTGCCTCGTGGTGGGTCCAGAAGGGGGTTTTTCCGATACTGAGCGTGAGCACCTGGATGAAGCCAAATCCGAAATGCTCTCTCTTGGGGATGGGGTATTGCGTGTTGAAACGGCAGCGGTTGCGCTAATTGCCTTCGTCGGCCGTTTGTTGTCGTCTGACGGATCCCCACCCTGAAGAATTAGTCGATCAGTTGAGAGCGGCGATGCGCTGCTGACGGGATCTCAGTTCTTCCAGGTCGCGGGTGACCTGTTCGGCCCGTTCCCGCTCCTTCTCGACCACGTCGGCTGGTGCTCGGTCAACAAACTTCGAGTTGGAGAGTTTTCCTTCGCAGCGTTTGAGATCTGCAGTCAGTTTTTCAACCTCCCGGGAAAGTCGTTGGATTTCGGCATCCCGGTCAATGATAGACCCCAAAGGCACCAGCACTTTCATGTCACCGACAAGCGCGGTGGCGTGCTCTTCAGTTTCTTCCGTATCTTTTGATACGTGTTCCACACGGTCCAGCCTTGCAAGGGCGATAAGGAGGCCGCTGAAAGATTCACAGCGTTGACTATCCTGGGCATCACCCCCCTGCAATGTCACTGGGAAGGACACCTTGGGGCCGATATTCATCTCGCCGCGAATATTGCGAATACCGCCGACTACTGCTCGAACCCAGTCGAGATCTTCGACAGCTGCATCATCAATCAGCCCCTCATCCATTTTCGGATAGGGTTGGCGCATGATGGATTGCCCCTGACATACTGTCCGCGATTGCAACTGCTGCCACAACGTTTCGGTGATAAAGGGCATGATGGGATGGATCAGCCGCAGGGCGTTGTCCAGTATGGTAACGAGCGTTTGGCGCACCCCGTCTTTGCGCGTATCGGAAAGTTCGGGGTCTGATAGCTGTATTTTTGCGATCTCCAGGTACCAGCTACAGTACTCATCCCAGGTGAAGGCATGCAAAGTTTGCACAACCTGGTCAAACCGGTAGGCCTCCATCGATTTGTGGACTTCCCCTGATACCTGTTGCAGGCGGGAGGTGATCCAGCGTTCAGCAGGACCGGCTTCAAAGTCGGCAAGGGGGCGGCCGGCCAGGGCCTCGGTGTTCATCATGACGAATCTCGCCGCATTCCACAGCTTGTTGCAGAAGTTGCGGAAACCCTCGATGCGTCCCAGGTCAAAACGGATATCACGCCCTTGTGTCGCCAGGCTCGCGAAGGTAAAGCGCAGGGCATCGGTGCCAAAGGATGGGATACCGTCAGGAAACTGACGACGCGTGGCTTTGGAGATCTGTTCAGCCATCTGCGGCTGCATTAGCCCTGCGGTACGTTTTTCCACCAGTGCCGCCAATTCAATCCCGTCAATGAGATCCAGAGGATCCAGCACGTTACCTTTGGACTTGGACATTTTCTGTCCCTCGGCATCGCGGACGAGTCCATGAACATAGACCTCATGAAAAGGAACCTTGCCCGTGAACTTAAGTCCAAACATGATCATCCGGGCAACCCAGAAAAAGATGATGTCAAAACCGGTGACGAGGACACTGGTGGGATAAAAGGTATTCAGGTCGTCGGTGGATTCAGGCCAACCCAAGGTCGAAAAGGGCCATAAGGCTGATGAGAACCAGGTGTCCAGCACGTCGTGATCCTGTTCCAAGGAGACGGCGTTGCCATGATGCTTGAAGGCCTTGTCGTGTGCTTCGGCTGCATCGCGGGCAACGAAGATGTTCCCTTCATCGTCATACCAGGCAGGAATCCGATGACCCCACCAGATCTGTCGTGATATGCACCAGTCCTGGATATTTTTCATCCATTCAAAGTAGGTGCGGCTCCAGTTTTCTGGAACAAACTGGATGCTGCCGTCCTCGACCGCCTTGATTGCAGGCTCTGCCAGAGGCTGCGCCCTTACAAACCACTGGTCGGTCAGGTATGGCTCGACCACGGCCTGCGAGCGATCCCCTCGAGGTACCATCAACGTATGCTCGTCAATCTGTTCAACGAGCTCGAGGGCTTCAAGGTCAGTGACGATTCGTTTTCGGGCGACATAGCGATCGAGGCCGTGATAGGGTGAATCCGGCAGGTCAATGGCAGCACTGGGATCAAGGATATTGATTGGCTGCATCTTATGGCGCATTCCGACTTCATGGTCATTGAAGTCGTGGGCAGGCGTGATTTTTAAACAGCCGGTGCCAAATTCTGGATCAACGTAATCATCGGCGATGATCGGGATCAATCTATCTGCCAGAGGCAGTTGTATTTTCTTACCGATCAAATGACGGTATCGGTCATCTTCGGGGTGCACGGCCACTGCCGTATCCCCGAGCATGGTTTCCGGCCGGGTCGTGGCGACCACGACGTGGCCGCTGCCATCTTCCAAGGGGTAGCGAAGATGCCATAGTGAGCCTGCTTCCTCTTCGGATAGGACTTCTAGATCGGAAAGAGCGGTATGCAGAACCGGATCCCAGTTGACCAGTCGCTTGCCCCGGTAGATCAGTCCCTCCTCATGCAGTCGGACAAAGACTTCCCGTACCGCGCAGGACAGATCGTCATCCATCGTGAAGCGTTCGCGGCTCCAGTCCAAAGAGGCACCCATACGGCGCAGTTGTTGCGTTATCGTGCCGCCGGATTCCTGCTTCCATTGCCATACCCGCTCAATGAAGGCCTCGCGGCCAAGGTCATGCCGGGTTTTCCCAATTCGGTCGAGTTGTCGTTCGACCACCATCTGGGTTGCAATCCCGGCATGATCGGTTCCGGCCTGCCACAGGGTTTTGCGGCCGGTCATCCGGTGATATCGGATCAGGGCATCCATAATGGTGTCCTGAAAGGCATGCCCCATGTGAAGGCTACCGGTGACATTCGGCGGGGGAATTGAAATGCAAAAAGCGGGTCCGTTACCTGTAGGCTCGAATGCGCCCTGCGCTTCCCATTGCTCGTACAAAGTACGCTCTATGGTGTGCGGATCATAGGTCTTGCTGAGGGCTTCCGTACTCATCGTGATATCTGTTAATGCCGAAAAAAGGTCGGATTCAAGGCGCAGGAGTATAGGCTAACGAGCGCTTGAATAATGAGAGACGTATAAAGGCGTGTGATCAGGCTTCGCTCCACCACGGAGACAGGCGATCCTTGATGTCACGAGATAGTTCATCCCGCAAGGATTCTGGAAGGGATTCGCCGGACTGCAGTGACAATCGCTTTTCGACTGCACCGACGAGTTCGTCCACAAGTTCATCCAGATAATTGCTTGAGTCTCGAGCATTTGCGTTATCGGATCCCAGTCTCTCGGGGGTCTCAGAGACTGCCGATGTGATGGATTTTGAACTATCTGCCGCTTCTGCATTATCTGTTTGCACTATAGCCTCCACTTTAGCGGCCGGGTGATCATTCTCATGCGCTGAGTGGTTCTCCGTCGAAGCGGCTTCGGGAACGAACATGTCAACGGTCTCTGGTCCGTTCGGAAGATCGCCACCTTCAGTCGCAGGGACCTCGTTGTTCAGGGGATCCGAGAGAGTGGCAGACAAGGGGTTATCGTTATCGAGCGCGCTCTGCCGAGACGTTTCGTCATCTGCCGGCGCGATCAACTTTCCGAGATCCTGCAGCTCACGGATCAGTTTTTTGCGATTTTCTTCTTTGTTCATTTCAGGGGTACGCCGCTACAGACGGATCTCATGTGTGACAGGGTCAAGCCCCTGATCACGATAAAACCGAAACCGTTTTCTTCCGGAGTCGCGTTGCGCACTCTCACCGCCGACAATTTCCGCAACCCGAGCGAATCCACCGAAATCGGCGACCGGTTCGTCAGCCAATGAGACAATGACCTGCGCATTCTCGTTACTGGGAGGGCCGTATCCGATTGTGACTGGCGCCTCAGATTGACCGGAAGAAGACAACTGGTGCGGAACAAAGCTACTTTGGGAAAACGTCCAGAGCAGTTCATCCATCTTGCTGGCCTGATCTTTATCCTGGCATCGCACGTAGATTCGGTGTCCCGCCTGATAGGCCTTCTCGGTGACCCGGCAGGCTAGTGTCAGGTGTCCCTGGGGTGCACCTGTGGCCTGGACATAAAAATCTACGCGGCAGGCCATACCTACTGAATCCCCTCAGCGCTTTGCACGATTAATCAAAAACCGGGTCAACATCGATACCGGCCGGCCGGTAGCGCCCTTGTTCGCACCTGAGTGCCATGCAGTGCCTGCGATGTCGAGATGGGCCCAGGTCATATCCTTGGTAAATCTCGCTAGAAAGCAGGCCGCGGTAACGGCGCCCGCGGTGCGTCCCCCGATATTCGCCATATCGGCAAATGGACTGTTAAGTTGTTTTTGGTATTCATTCCAAATCGGCATTCTCCATGCGCGGTCACGTGCGCTTTCTCCAGACGCCAGCAATTCCTCCGCGAGATGGTCATCGGGACTAAAGAGTCCTGTCGCCGGATGCCCGAGAGCGACCACACAGGCGCCTGTCAGCGTTGCGATGTCGATAATTGCAGCTGGCTTATAGCGTTCAGCGTACGTCAACGCGTCACAGAGGATCAGCCTTCCTTCGGCATCGGTATTGAGAATTTCAATAGTTTTCCCGGACATGCTGGTCACGATGTCACCAGGTTTGTTTGCTGCACCGTCGGGGAGATTTTCACTGCTTGGAACAATCCCGATCACGTTCAGTTTTAACTTGAGCTCTGAGGCCGCGACCATTGCGCCAAAGACGCTTGCGCCGCCGCACATGTCATATTTCATCTCATCCATCGCGCCGGCAGGCTTTAGGGAGATGCCACCCGCGTCGAAGGTAAGACCCTTGCCGACTAGAACCACTGGCGCGTCGGAGCGCTGACCCCCTTGATGCTCCATCACGATGAGTCGGGCAGGCTCGCGACTGCCACGGGAAACCGATAGGAGTGCGCCCATACCCAGGGCTTTCATCTTCGCCTCATCTAGTACATTGACTTTCAATTTGTGACTTTTCCCAAGTTTTCTGGCCTGATTGGCAAGGTAGCTCGGTGTGCAAAGATTGCCCGGCAGATTGCCCAGGTCTTTGGCCAGCGCCACCCCGTTTGCGATGGCGCAGGCCTCCTGAATCCCTGCACGCATTGCGGCATCGTTTTTTCCGGAACTAGCAAGCAAGCTGACACGTTTCAGGGGGCATTGACGCCGCGTGGCTTCTTTCCCCTTTGCGGTTTTTAACTGATTGAATCGGTAACTCGCCTCCTGAATAGCCTGGGATATCACCCGGGCGCGGGTTGTTGCATCAGTGCCAGTAACCGCTATTTCAGTTAAAGTGACTACCGCGCTGACGGATTGGGTGTCGCACAATTGGCGTGCCGCCGCAATCGCCGCGCTGGCCAAGTCATCGATATCCGGCTTATCACCCACCCCGACCAGCAGTAAGCGTTTCGCCTGAATTCCGCCAGGAAACGGGACCAGCAAAACACTCCCAGGACGTCCGTCGATGTCACCCGAGTCCATCAGGGACTTGATAAGACCCTTTGACGCCCTCTCGATTTTTCGTGTGCTTGGCGATTGTTGCACGCCCTCGCGGACAGCCACCACTAAACAGTCGGTACGGGCATGAAGTACATCAAGAGACGATAGTTGGATTTTCATAGGGTTCCTGAGTGGGCAGACCACACCTGCGTGGCGGTTAGTGGGACAGAATCACTGATTCACGTAAAATGAGTGCGTATTTTGGTAGTTGATTGAACGCCATGTCAAAACCTCTTTTGTGGTGCGGTCCATGATCCTGCGCAGGGCGCTGGCCCGGGAAGTGCTCCTGACAAGCTTTGCCGTCACTGCGGTGATTTTTTGTATTTTTATCGTGGTTCGGGTGTTGGGATTTTTGCGTCAGGCGGCTGAGGGCGTGATTCCCGTGGACAGCATCTTTATCCTGCTGTTTCTGAAGGTCATTGCATACATGGATGTTATTTTGCCACTGATGATGTTTGTTGCGATGTTGTTGGTGCTGAGTCGCTGGAGTCGCGAAAATGAACTGACCATCATGGCGGCGTCAGGCCTGGGACTCTCCCATCTGCTTCGGCCCGTGGTATTTCTAATTCTCGTCGGCGCTATCATCGTTGGGAGTTTCTCCCTGGTGGTCGGTCCTATGGCGGTGCGGTCGGTCGGAGCGATAGAGCATGAACTCAAATCCCGAACCGACATAGTTGGCGTCAGTCCTGGGATATTTATGGAAGCGCAGGCGGGCCGTGCAATCTACTTTGTAGAGAAACTGAATAAAGACAATGGTCGATACGAAGGCGTGTTCGCCTGGAGTTCAAACGCGGGGCGCGAGGGCGTGGTACTTGCGCAGTCGGCGTACCGGCACGCAGACCCGGACAAGGGTCAGGTATTCTTGGTACTTGAAAACGGTGTCCGCTATGAGGGTGCGCCAGGAGACAGCGTGTACCGGGTGATAAATTTTGAGCGTTATACCCTGAGAGACAAGAGTACTTCGGTAGTGCCTGTGAAATATCCACTGCACGGCTGGAAGACCATACAGCTATGGCAAAGTTGGGGCCCCCATGAGCAAAAGGAGATTGCCTGGCGGTTTTCCAAAGTTCTGGTCCTCCCGGTACTTATGGTGTTTGCACTGGGTTTTGGTCGGGTACAGCCGCGCAGTAGCCGCTATGTTTCGATGTTCAGCGCACTACTCGTTTATTTTACGTATACAAACCTGGTGACCATGGCTTGCGCACGGATTCCAAACGGGGGTGTGGGTGCCATGGGGTTTTTGGCTTTTGTGCATGCCGGTTTCGCTTTTGCTGCGGCCTATCTCTTTTGGCGCCGCGCCCATGATCAGCCGTTACTTTCTGTGATGCGGCCGCGCCAGCGGACGGCCTGACGATCCATGAAACTACTGGAACTCTATCTTGCGAGAGTGCTCATGGGCCAAATCTTGGTGGTACTTTCTGTGCTTGCCGGGATTTTCGCATTCGTCACCTTTATTGATCAGGTTTCGTATCTTGGAACGGGAAATTATTCCATCCTCGACGCCTTGCGTTATGTCCTTTTGAGTACGCCCCGGATCACTTATGAGATTTTTCCGATGGCAGTTTTGATCGGGGCGATTCTTGGACTCTCCTTGCTGGCGCTGGATTCCGAGTTGATCGTGATGCGCTCCAGCGGGGTGTCGATTGGCCAGATTACTTCGGCGGTACTTAAATTGGGATTTTTTCTCGCGCTGATTGCGCTCCTGATTGGTGAGTTTTTGACCCCTTGGACCGAAACACTGGCACAAAGGGGGAGGGCCCAGGCGCTTGAGCAAAATATCGAGCACAAGTCCAACTCCGGACTCTGGATGCGAGATGGCGGGACTTTCGTAAACGTAGGTGAGGTATTGCCTGATCTTTCACTGCGCGATATCCGGGTCTTCCAGTTCGATAACAGCAGCCAGCTTCGGGCACTGGTTCACGCCGGCCGGGGGTATTTCTCGGAAACATTCTGGGATCTCGACGAGGTGAAGCAGACTTTAATTGACGAACAGGGCTTTACGACCGTCGCTCAGGCGCCCAAGGCGCGTTGGACTACGTCCGTGACGCCGCAGACCATGTCGGTATTTTTAGTTCAGCCGGATCAACTGTCATTGATGCAGTTGCGAAAATATATCGCGCATCTGGTCACGAATGTTCAGGATACGAGGAATTTTGAACTCGCTTACTGGTCGAAACTCAATCTGCCACTCGCGACCGGCGTGATGTTGCTGCTCGCGATACCGTTCGTATTCGGCAGTATCCGCACCGATGGCATGGGCAGGAATCTGTTTATCGGGATCATGATCGGGATCGCCTTCTTTGCCGCGAGCAAGGCGCTGGGTTACATTGTCCTGGTCTATCGACTGCCACCCATTCTTGGTGCCAGTTTGCCGACGCTGGCTTTCGCCGTTGTGGCAGGATTGTTGTATCGCCGCATCCCGTAAATTACGCTACGCTCGGCTTCGCATGTCTAAAATAGTGCTGATCCTTTAATTTTTGCGATGCAAAACTCGAACCCGATAATCGCCCAACCCTTTTCTGGGGAGCGTGTCTGGAATACGCAGTCGTCGCTGGAGCCGCAGACACGATTTTCGTTATCGGCAGAGGGCGTTGCAAAGAATTGCGCTGAAGAGCTCGCATCCCTCGCAGAGGATTCCACCAGCGGGGATGGGTCGATCGAAAACTTTATTCCGCCGCAGTTTCGTCTTGACGCCTGTCGTGAGCTTGCTGCCTCTGTTCGTACCGTGCTTGATCAAGGTCCGGGGTTTGCCATCATTGATGGCTTTCCGATTGTGGATCGGAGCCCCCACACTATCCGCCTCATGTACTGGAGTTTTATGAGTCTCATCGGCAGGCCGGTGGCGCAGACCTTCACAGGCGAAATGATTTATGACGTTCAGGATGATAGGGTTCAGGCGGAACTTGGAAAAGGGGTACGTTCTTCGAAGACGGCAGACGGGCAGGTCTACCACACCGATAATCATCCCCGACCGCCGAGCTACGTTTCCCTACTGTGTTTGCAAACAGCAGAAGAGGGTGGACTCAGCGGACTCATCAATCTTTACGAAGTCTATAACCGATTACTCGAACACTATTCGGACAGGATTCCCCGGATGTATCAGCCTTTCTGGTTCGACCGGCAAAGAGAGCATGAGCCCGGAGAGAGTCCCGTCAGCAGAAATCCGATTTTTGAGATTGGTGAGAATGGGTTAACGATTCGCGTGGTGACCACGCTGATTCGGCAGGGTTATCAGCTCGCCGGGGAAACCCTCGACCTTGAGACCTGCGAAGCACTGGATGCGCTAGATGAAGTCATGGAGGCCCCCGGTCTTGGAAAAACCTTTGAATTCCGGCCGGGCCAGGTTCAGGTCGTCAACAATCGCCGTATTGGCCATCGAAGAACGGCGTTTCGGGATGCTTCCGAGCCTGAGAAAAGGCGTCACCTCATCCGGTTGTGGCTGAGGGATGAAGGCGAGCGCTCATTTATGGGGTGATGCCCCGGCGCTCCGGGGCCGTCGTGGGGTTTTGTTGAAACTCAGTTGCTCGTGAGTGCGCTTTTAGGGTCTTTGTAGTCGTACCCAAGGTCGTTGGCAACTTCAAGGCAGGTGACTTTGCCCGCATGAACGTTCAGCCCCTTGCACAGGTGCGGGTCTTGCTCGAGTGCTACGCGATAGCCGTTATTGGCCAGAGCAAGAATATGCGGCAGGGTGACATTATTGAGTGCGAAAGTCGATGTGCGTGGAACGCCACCGGGCATGTTGGCGACGCAATAGTGGACCACCTCGTCAACCACATAGGTGGGGTCGGCATGGGTGGTAGGTTTTGATGTCTCGCAGCAGCCGCCCTGGTCAATGGCGACATCGACAATAACCGAACCCGGTTTCATCGCAGTCACCATTTCGGCAGTAACCAGTTTCGGCGCGGCCGCGCCGGGAATCAGTACACCCCCGATAACCAGATCAGCCTCGAGCACGTGCCGCTCGAGCGCATCACGGGTTGAAAAGACCGTATTGGTGGATCGTCCAAACTGCTGCCAATGAGCTTCTATGACTTCAGGACTTCGGTCTATGACCCAGACGTCAGCACCCATACCCACGGCGATATGGGTCGCATGCGTGCCGACGACCCCGGCGCCTAGGACCACGACTTTGGCCGGGTCCACACCAGGGACGCCCCCGAGCAGCATGCCAAGGCCTCCGTGGGGGTGTTCCAGGCAATAGGCGCCCGCCTGAATCGCCATTCTTCCAGCAACTTTTGACATCGGCGCCAGCAGGGGCAGGCCGCCGTGTGGGGAGGTTACGGTTTCATAAGCGATGCACGTGGCACCGCTGGCGACGAGATCACGGGTCTGATCGGGATCCGGAGCAAGATGCAGGTAGGTAAATAGAATCTGACCGGACGAGAGCATGGCCCGCTCGTTCGCCTGTGGCTCCTTGACCTTTACGATCATTTCGGCGCGAGCAAAGATATCCTGAGGGTCATCGATGATCTCGGCACCGACCGAGCGATATTCTTCGTCCGGGGCGCCAATACCTTCGCCGGCCAGGGATTGAACTAGCACCTGGTGGCCGTGGGTGACCGCCTCTCGCACGCTGGCAGGCGCCATGCCGACCCGATACTCGTGATTTTTGATCTCCTTTGGAACTCCTATCAGCATGCCACTTTCTCCTGATGATTACGAATTTAAAGGAAGGGGCAGCAGAAATTGCCCGTACCGAAAAACGCGCCAGCAGGGAGTCCCCCGACTCCCTTTGTGTGACGGGTTCAGTTCACCTGCTGGGTGCACATATCTGACAAATTGATCCCAGCAACGGCGACTGGCGCTTTCATCGCATCCCGTCGGAAGGGCTCTCCCAGTTCCTGATTCAGGACAACTTCGATAAAGGTCGTGACCTTGTTATTCATTTGCCCGTCTATAGCCGTATTCAGTGCTTGGCTAAGCGCATCTGCCGTTTCGACTTTGACGCCGTTGACTCCGCAAGCTTTAGCCACTTCGGCGTATTCCACTCCGACGTTTAATTCTGTTCCCACGAAGTTATCCTCATACCAGAGGGTGGTATTACGCTTTTCCGCCCCCCACTGATAGTTTCGGAAAATTATCATGGTAATCGGTGGCCACTCATTGCGGCCACAGGCGGTCATTTCGTTCATGGAGATGCCAAAAGCGCCATCTCCCGCAAAACCAACCACGGGTGTATCGGGGCAGCCGATCTTGGCGCCTAGGATGGACGGGAACCCATAGCCACAGGGTCCAAATAGTCCAGGCGCAAGATATTTTCGACCCTCTTCGAAACTCGGGTAGGCATTGCCAATCGCGCAGTTGTTGCCGATATCCGAGGAGATAATCGCTTCTTTTGGCAGTGCCGCCATGATAGCCTGCCACGCCTGACGCGGAGACATCCGCTCGGGCTGACTGTCGCGTGAGCGCTGGTTCCAGGTGGTTCCGGGATCATCGTCCTCGTGATTCATCGTGGCGAGTTCCTCTGTCCAGGCGTGTTTGCTGCGGGCAATCTCGGCGAGCCGGGCGTCGCGGCCGGCATCTCCCGCTTGGGACGCCAGCTGCTCAAGCAGTTGCTCGGCAACCCGTTTTGCATCACCCTGAATGGCCACTTCAACCCGCTTGGTAAGACCGATCCGGTCAGCATTGATGTCTACCTGGATCAGGCGGGCTTCCTTCGGCCAATAATCGGTTCCGTAGCCCGGCAGGGTGGAGAAAGGATTCAGCCGCGTACCAAGCGCCAGCACCACATCTGCCTGCGCAATGAGTTCCATTGCTGCCTTGGATCCGTTGTAGCCCAACGGACCAGCAGACAACGCGTGGGATCCTGGAAAGGCATCATTATGCTGATAGTTGCAACATACCGGCGCGCTGAGTTTTTCTGCAAGCGCGGCGGACGCCTCGATGGCACCGCTCAGCACCACACCCGCACCGTTAAGGATTACGGGGAATTGGGCTTCCGAGAGCAGTGCCGCCGCACGGGCGATCGAATCGGCACCACCGGGAGAGCGCTCAATCCCAATCACTTGAGGTAATTCGATATCGATGACCTGGGTCCAGAAGTCACGCGGCACGTTGATCTGCGCTGGCGCCGAGCCCCTGTGGGCTTTTTCGATGACCCGATTCAGGACTTCGGCAATCCGGGTCGGGTCGCGCACTTCTTCTTGATAACAGACCAGATCCTGAAAGATTGCCATCTGTTTGACTTCTTGAAATCCTCCTTGGCCAATAGTCTTGTTCGCCGCCTGGGGCGTTACCAAAAGGAGTGGCGTGTGGTTCCAGTAGGCCGTCATAACTGGGGTCACGAAGTTGGTGATGCCGGGGCCGTTCTGGGCAATGGCCATGCTCATTTTCCCCGAAGCGCGGGTGTAGCCATCGGCACTCATGCCAGCGTTACATTCATGGGCGCAGTCCCAGAATTTAATGCCTGCTGCGGGAAACAGGTCTGAAATCGGCATCATTGCTGATCCGATAATGCCAAACGCGTGTTCAATGCCGTGCATCTGCAGGACTTTGATAAACGCCTCTTCGGTAGTCATTTTCATCAACTTCACTCCTGTAATTGGACCTCGCTGGTTGAGCGCTCCAGTGCGAGTCCTGTGTCGAAAAAGGTGGGCGTAACGGTAGTTGTCAGCCCTTGCCCTGTTTTAGTCCGCCACCGCCAATCGGCCGTCAATCGCGGCAATCTGCCGACGGTGAAAGAGCGTGTCCCGAGTCACTCGGGCGTGAGTCTGCGTGGTAATCCGATGAGCGACTGGGGAACCGGGTATCATATAATTCTTCGATTGTCGAAACCACCATCTTGGTCAGTTTGTAAAGGAATAAATCATGAAATACGACCCAGAATTCCTCGAAAACCACTGGATGCCGTTCACTTCCAACCGGGACTTCAAAACTGATCCCCGGTTTATCGTTCGCAGTGAAGGTGTCTATATGTACAACGACGCTGACGAGCGGATTCTGGACGGCTCTTCAGGGCTTTTTTGTTGCGCTGCCGGCCACAGCCGGCCCGAGATTGCCCAGGCCGTGCACGACCAACTTAAGACCTCTGCCTACGTGCCTCCCTTTCAGCTGGCTCAGCCCTTGTCCTTTGAGCTCGCACGACGGGTCGCAAAACTAACCCCCGATGGTCTCGACCATATCTTTTTCGCCAACTCCGGGTCTGAAGCCATCGATACCGCAATGAAAGTCGCTTACGCTTATCACTATGCGCGTGGTGAGGGGCAGCGCCAGCGTTTTGTTTCGCGCGAGAGGGCCTATCACGGTGTGAACATGGCCGGTGTGTCCCTGAGCGGGATGATTAAAAACCGTCAGGCCTTCGGTCCGGGTATTCCTGGGGTTGTCCATATGCGCCATACCTGGCTGCCAGAAAACCGGTTTGTGAAAGGCCAGCCAAACGAGGGCCTGGATCTGGCCGATGACCTTTTACGTATCGCCATGAATTACGGCCCGGACACCATTGCTGCGTGTGTGGTCGAACCGGTTGCGGGATCAACCGGTTGTCTCGTGCCGCCCAAGGGTTACCTCGAAAGGCTACGGGAGATCTGTGATGATCACGGCATCCTGTTGATCTTTGATGAGGTGATATGCGGTTTCGGTCGTATGGGCACACCATTTGCATCACAGGCTTTTGGGGTTACCCCCGACATTATGACCATGGCAAAAGCCTTGACCAATGCCGCCCAGCCGATGGGCGCGGTGGCGGTGACTGACAAGGTATACGATGCCATCATGGACAGTTCTGCCGAGGGTACTATCGAATTCTTCCACGGGTATACCTATTCAGGACATCCGGCTGCCTGCGCTGCCGGGATCGCGACGATGGATATCTTCGAAAAGGAAAATCTGATCGAACGTGCAGCTGAGCTTTCCGGGTATTTCCTGGAGCAGGTGTTTGCTTTAAGCGACATCCCACTGGTTACCGATATTCGCGGTTACGGACTCTTTGCTGGGGTCGATCTTGAGCCGATGGGAAATCCTGGGGTTCGCGGTATCGACTTCCAAAAACGCCTTTTTAAGAATGGGCTCCACATCAAGATGACCGGAGATGCCGCACTGTTGGCACCGCCTTTAGTCAGCGAGCACCACCATATCGATCGGATTTGCGAGGTAATTCGCCAGACCCTAGCTGAGTATTAATTCGACCCGGGGACTGATCAACATACCTTTAAGTTCGTTTTGTAGTTATTTTAGACAGATTTTTGCTCGGTTGAACGCCTGGTGGAGGGCGAAGATACTGATGCAGCATTAATGAAATATCTTTATATTAGAATTTAAAACGCCACGGCGGATTGCATGATGGCTTATTCGATACCGCGCGAGGTTCAAGGAGGTATACAGGTTTCGGAGAGGTCTCTGGAAACTGGAATTTGTTAGAGATCAAACCACTCAGGAGGAAAAAGTGACAGATCAAAAACTGAATCAGAGTCGAAGATCATTTGTAAAGAAATCGGCCGCCGTTTCTACGGCAGCGGCTGTGGGCCCTTGGATTGTTAGCCCCAAAGTGCTTGCCTCGTCCGGTGAGGTCAACGTGCTACTTTGGTCAGACTATTGCCCGCCAGGATTTCTGACGTCGTTCAAGGAGAAAACCGGTATTACTGTCAACTTCACCGGCATCGGCTCGAACGAAGAAATCATAAACAAGATGAAAGCTACAAAGGGTAAAGGCTTTGATGTCTGCAGCCCGACCAATATGCGTTCTCTGCAGTGGGAGCCGCTGGGCCTGATCCAGCCAATTGATTACGGCCGGATCCCAAACGTCAAGAATCTGAACCCAGCGATGCTGGCAGTAGGCGATAACGAGTGGAACTTTGGCGGTAAAGGATCCCATTGGCTGCCGCAGATCTGGGGCACGGAAGGTATTGCCTGGCGCTCCGATAAGTGGACACCGCCACGTGACGGCGAAATGCCGAGTTACGGAGACGTATGGCAATCGGATGTTCAGGGCAAAACAATGATGCGGCCGCATTCGGGAATGCTCGGAGCAGGTCTTTATCTTGAGACGACGGGTGCACTGGAGCCTGGCGCGATGCGTGCGGCATATGCCGATGAAGCGACCATGCGGAAGACTTGGCAGGTTGTCACCGATTTCTGTATCAAGAATAAGAGCCAGATCAAGTTGTTCTGGAATGACGCCGACAGCCAGAAAAATGGCTTCATGAGTGGCGGTGTGGTGGTCGGTCAGACCTGGGATGGTCCGCCTACTGTTCAGATGAAAGAAGGCAAGCCTGTCATCTACCGCGCACCGGTCGAAGGGTCTCTGGCATGGGTGGACGGCCTCACTATCTCCTCGGCGGCAGCCAATGTCGACGAGACCTACGCATTCCTCGATTACTGCTTTGATCCGGTTGCAGCCGGTCGGTCAATCGATGGTGGTGGTGTGGATGGATGGGGTCAGCATGGCTACAACTCTGCTGTGCTTGGTGCTGATAAGCACGCCAGTGCGGACTACGGTAAGTGGTTTAACCAGATCTACCCCGGTGATGCCTTGGCCAATCTATGGCCGTGGCCCAAAGAGCCGCAGTGGTACGCTGATGTTCGTACGGAGTACCGCAACAAGTTTGTGAATGCCTAAGTAGGCAATACAAGCCCCCGGCCGGCCGGCCGGGGGTGCACGTTCTTTTCTGATTTCATGGCGCTGATTTCATCAGCGCCATCTCTTTATATGGTGTACAGTGATTCGATGAGTGCAGACGTCCAACTCGATGATGTGTGGGTGCAGTTCGGTGATTTCGTTGCGGTACGTGATGCCAGCCTGACCATCGAAGGTGGTGAGTTTTTCAGTTTCCTCGGCCCTTCTGGCTGTGGCAAAACGACCTTGCTGCGGGCGATCTCCGGTTTTCAGGCCCCGAGCCGCGGCCGCATTCTTATAGGGGGTCGGGACATGGCAGGCATTGGTCCCAATCAGCGGCCGACCGCGCTGATCTTCCAGAATTTGGCACTTTTCCCTTTGATGCCTGTCTGGGAAAACATCTCCTTCGCGCTTGAGGTCAAGGGTGCGGACAAATCCACACGGCGAAGGAAGGCTGACGAACTTCTCGAACTGGTGGCACTGCCTGGCCAGGGAGACAAGATGGTTCATGAACTCTCTGGTGGCCAGAAGCAGAGAGTCGCTGTCGCACGGGCCTTATGCGCCGAGCCGGAGGTGCTACTGCTCGATGAGCCGTTGTCGGCATTGGATCTGAAATTGCGCCAGCATATGCGTACCGAACTTCGGGCCATTCAGCAACGGGCAGGTATCACGTTCATTTATATCACTCACGATCAGGGTGAGGCGTTGACTATGTCCGACCGCATCGCGGTGATGCGACAGGGAGTGGTTGATCAGATTGGAGACGGCACCACGGTCTATGATCACCCGCAGACGGCTTTCGTCGCTTCTTTTGTAGGAGAGAACAACTTCTTCGCCGGCCGGGTTGCTGATATTTCAGATGGAACGGCCATAGTGGAAACTCAGGCGGGTCGTTTCTGCGCCCGGGTTTCCGATTCCGCACCAGTGGAGTCTGGCAATGAAGCGATTGTCTTCATCCGTCCGGAGTCGATCCGCTTTGCGGAGAGTGGCAGTTACGAAAACAATCTGACCGCGAAACTCACGCACCAGGAGTTTGAGGGTCACTTCTGGCATCTCGTGCTCCAGACAGACTCCGGAGATCGAGTCCGGATGTCGGTCATGAACGATGGCAGCAGTGGCATCCATGAGGTGGACTCCCGGATCAATATCGGTTTTCCAGCACAAAGCGCGATCGCGCTCGCCCGCGGCGAGCTCGCGGCTGACTGAGTTTCGAGGGCGTAGCGATGTTGGGCTGGTTCCGATGGTTCTTGGCCAAAAACGGCGTCGCACTTTCGGTGTATATGTTGGGTGCGGTCGCGCTCTGGGTCATCGTGATGATCGTTCTGCCGCAGTTGTTTATGCTGGATTTTTCCTTCCGGCATAACTGGCAGCAGATCGATCCGTCAAAAATGGGCGGGCCAGAAGATGTCTACACTTTTGTCAATTATCATTTTCTTGCCTATGGAAGCCCCAACAACCCGGACCCATTTAATGTTGTCGATGTAACCGTTTTTTTCCGCACGATCGTCGCTGCGGTATTCGTCACGATCTTTGATTTGGCGCTGTGCTATCCGATCGCCTACTATCTGGCGCAGGTGGCCCGGGGCGGTAAGGCAAGACTGCTTGTGCTTTTCCTGATTGTTCCCTTCTGGGTGAATGAATTGCTGCGCGCATTCGCGTTCAGAATCCTGTTTGGCGAGGAAGGAACGATTAATGCCATTCTGATGGGCCTCGGTCTCCTGTCCCAGCCTATCGATTTTGTCCGCGAAGATGTGGCGCTGTACGCAGGTCTGGGGTACGCCTACATCCTGCTCATGATCTTTCCGATCTATAACGTGGTCGAAAGTCTTGATAAGAACCAGATCGAGGCGGCCAGAGACATGGGCGCGTCCTGGCTACGCATTCACCGACGTATCGTTTTTCCTTTTGCCAAGCCGGGAATCACGTCCGGTTGTACGATGGTTTTTATGCTGTCTGCCGGAGCGCTTGCTGCACCTCAGATTCTGGGCGGCCCCAGCAGTCTTTGGTTTACCCAGATCATTTATCAGTGGTTCAACACTGGCAGTAACTGGCCAAGAGGGTCGGCTTACGCAATCGTACTGATGGCGACCTGCGTTCTTCTGGTGTTGGCAGTAATGAAGATCTTTAAGGTCAAAATTGGAGAAATCGGCCGATGACCTCTGCAGGTGTTATGCGGATAGCAGTGGGGCTTTATATTCTGCTGTTCTTTGCCTACCTGTTCGGTCCACTGGTCGTGATGTCTGTCACGGCGTTCAACAGTTCGGAGTTCCCGTCAATCTCTCCGTGGAATTGCGTTACCGGTGAATGGTTTGATGTGCTGGTAAAGGATAAGCACCTCATGGGTGGGCTTCGCAGTAGCCTGTTCGTTGGCATCGGGGTTGTTTTGCTGGCCGTACCTATCGGCTTGGCCGCATCGCTCCTGATTACCCAGCTTCAAAAGCGCGCGCGGTCCATAGCCTATACGGTGACCATATCTCCAATCCTGGTTCCCGGTGTCGTCCTCGGCATCTCAACGCTAGTATTCTGGGAACGCATAGATCGGGCGGTGCTTGGCGTTGAGGACGGGTTTTTCTATGGTGGTTATTTTATGACCATCGTTGGTCAGTCGACGTTTATTGCCGCCTATGCCATGTTGGTTTTCCTGGCTCGCCTACAGCGTTTTGACCCCGGCCTTGAAGAGGCTGCGCTGGATCTCGGGGCGACTCAGGTCCAGGTTTTTCGCAAGATTCTTCTACCGTTCCTGAAGCCGGCTATCGCATCTGCTGCGGTTCTGGCTTTTCTGGCGTCTTTTGAGAACTACAACACAACCGTATTTACAATCGTATCCGAAAGCACGCTGACGACCGTGCTGGCGAGCAAGGTCCGCTACGGAATTAATCCGTCCATCAGCGCTTTGGCGGTCATCATCATTTTACTGACGTTGCTTGGTGCAGTGGTTCACGAGTACCTGAAGCGCAAGGAGGAAAAAGCCGCTAGCGCTCTCGCGGCAGAAGGCCTGCCAAGCAGCGGCAGCGCATCACGTTCACGCCCGATGCGGATACCCGTTGGCGCGCTAACAGCGCTGGTGGTTCTCAGCCTGTTGACAGGGCTCTGGTTGGCTCGCGGCTACGATGTTGAACAATGCAAGGTCAGGGTGTCTGAAGAGAACCGAATTCACTTCGAGGCGCTTAAGCAGCAGCGACTCGCTGAAGCGAAGGCAAAGCGCGAAGCGAGCGGTGAGAGCGCAAGCGTTGCCGTTGAGGCAAATCAGGCGGGCCGCCAGTACCAGGGCATCTTTGCCCCCACTAATCTCGGGCAGCAGGTGGGTGCAGATACCGAGACGGAAACGGGAGCTGAGGGTACGGAAGAGGCAAACCAGCAGGGGCGACAATATCAGAGTATCTTTGACCCAGGAAATCTCGGCAAGCAGGTGGAGTCGGCGCCTGAACATGATTAAGGCCCACAGTCCAGAGCGACGCTCGGTTGCCTGCACAAGCCCGGACCGTGGGGATTTTCTCAGCAAAGCTGGATCACCATGATCAAGACCACTTGCATCGGTGCATATCCCAAGCCCGGGTTTGTCGCACTGCCTGATTGGTTTACCACGTCTGCCGGAACGGATACCTCCGATCCCACAAAATGGTGGGCGGATGCCATGGCCGCCATGGGTGACGACGCTGAGGATATTATTTCCAAGGGTGTTGCTGAGGTCCTTGCGGATCAGGAGCGCGCGGGGATTGATATTCCTACCGACGGTGAGGTGCCAAGAGAAAATTACATTCACTACCACTGCAGACACCTCGATGGTATCGATTTTTCGAATCTGACGGAAAAGACCCTGCGCAACGGTGCGTATGTGGCCCGATTGCCAACGATCTGGCAACCGGTTCGAGCAAAGGGCTTCTTTCTTGCTCATGACTGGCGCAGGGCTCAAAAACTCACCCGGCGTCAGGTGAAGATCACGATGCCTGGGCCGATGACGATTGGAGATACCACGGCAGACGTTTACTATGGTGATCCTAGGCTCCGCGGTGCTGATCTTGCCGATGCGCTCAACAGGGAGGTGCTCGATCTTGTTCAGGCTGGATGTCGGCATATCCAGATCGATGAACCTCTATTTGCACGAAAGCCTGGCGATGCGCTGGACTTTGGCTTTGAACATCTCGAGCGCGCCTTTCACAAGTGCCCGACCGGCGTTGTGAGAACTGTCCATATGTGCTGTGGTTATCCCGACCGACTCGACAGCGTGGATTACCCCAAAGCTGACCGTCAGAGCTATATCGACCTCGCCAGTGTGATCGAAGACGCCTCGATCGATGCCATATCCCTTGAGGACGCCCATCGTCACAATGATCTCAAACTACTGGAGCAGTTTGAGCACACCACTG
>MDTB01006086.1_pt1 | contig 34482 bp, 35 predicted proteins | sample 811161 | NCBI WGS metagenome assembly MDTB01 (sample SAMN05326650, study PRJNA326480) | marine metagenome | isolation source: seawater | place: Mediterranean Sea | collected 2009 | reverse complement strand
TCGAGCCGTTGCCTGCCGGCGGCCCTATTCTGCGCCGCTGTCAGGCTTTGGCCCAAGAACTCGACTGTGCTTTATTGCTCGGCGGATTCCATGAGGCCATCCCTGACGATCCGCAACGCTGCTTTAATACCAGTGTTTATCTCGATCAAACTGGCTCAATACAGGCCCTGTATCGAAAAATTCACTTGTTTGACGTCAATATCGTGGACGGGCCGCAGTTGCAGGAGTCCCGTCAAACTGCAGCGGGCGACCAGACGGTGATCACCGAAACCAACTTCGGCCGTCTCGGGCTTACTATTTGCTATGACCTGCGCTTCCCTGCGCTGTATCAAAGTCTTACCGATCAAGGCGCAATCGCCCACAGCGTGCCATCCGCTTTCACAGCAACTACCGGCGATGCCCACTGGCATCCATTGCTGCGCGCTCGGGCGATCGAAAACCAGAGCTACATTATCGCCCCCGCACAACATGGTCAGCACAGCGCTAATCGCGCATCCTATGGTCATTCAGTAATTATTGATCCATGGGGGCGAGTGCTCGCAGAAATCGATGAGGGCGACGGTTATGCCATAGCCAGCGTAGACCCTGCCGAAGTCAGACGCGTGCGCGAACAACTTCCAAGCCTGAAAAATCGCCAGCCTTTTACGTAATGGTAGAGCAGCACCATGGCAGATGATAAAAAAACCAGCACGGCTAATAGTCTCTTGATAATCGCCGCTCTTATCATTATCGCTGCGGGCTTGAAATCCGCTCAGGCGCTCATCGTGCCCTTCCTGTTGTCGGTATTTATCGCAACCATTGCCGCAACACCGCTATTTTGGCTCCGCGCGCGAGGCTTAAAAAACAATATTGCGCTGCCTACAGTAATTGTTGGCATCATTACAATACTCGCTGTGCTCGCCGGACTACTGGCTTCGTCAACCTCTGCGTTTGCAGCAAAGCTGCCTTTTTATCAGGAGCGCCTTGCTCTCCTGCAGGCTCAGTTGGTCGCGTTTCTCCAGCAATTTGATATTCCATTGGACCTAACCAGTGTGGTTACCAACTTATCACCTGGGTCTGCCCTGACCTTTGCAAGTTCCACCTTGGCCGGCATTGGTGCAGTACTTAGCGATAGCCTGCTGATTACCCTAACAGTGGTCTTCATTCTCGCCGAGGCCACTAGTTTCCCCAGTAAGCTACGCCAGGTGCTTTCCAATCCACAGCGCGACTTGCCGCTGTTTGCGCAATTCACTACGAACATGAACCGTTATATAGCCATCAAGACCAGTGTCAGCATCGGCACGGGGATTGTCGTCACCATAGTGCTTTGGGCACTACAAGTGGACTTTCCACTACTGTGGGGTTTGTTGGCCATGCTGCTGAACTTCATACCAACGATTGGCTCCATTATCGCTGCGGTACCCCCAGTCTTATTGGCAATTGTACAAATCGGCCCAGCAACTGCTGGCGCTGTCGCAGCAAGCTTTTTCCTAATCAATATGGTGATGGGCAACATTGTCGAACCGCGCTTTATGGGACGCAGCCTTGGGCTTTCAACCCTAGTGGTATTTCTATCCTTAGTGCTGTGGGGCTGGCTACTAGGCCCCGTTGGTATGCTGCTGTCCGTGCCATTAACTATGACTGCCAAAATAGCTATGGAAGCCAATCCAGACACGGCCTGGATCGCTTATCTTTTGGGACCTGCCGATCCAGAGCCGGCTACTGCGTCGGACTTAGCGCCTGTGAATGACGAGCAGCCACCAGAAGCATCCTCATGAGTACATACCAACGTCCTAACATTCAACGCATGCAGGGGTATAGCTGGGGGGAACAACCTAAGGATGGTCAGGCGATCAAGCTCAATACCAACGAAAACCCCTATCCACCCAGTCCTACCGTCGCAGCGGCACTGAGCAACTTCGCAATCACCGACCTTCGCACCTACCCACAGCCTACTGCCGATGCTCTGCGCGAGCGAATCGCACAACTCCATGGTCTCAGTAGAAATCAGGTCGTCGTCACCCACGCCGGCGACGAAGCGCTACGTCTGGCAGTGACCACCTACGTTAGCCCAGGTGGCACGTTCGCCAGTACAAACCCAAGTTATTCCCTTTATCCAGTACTCGCACAGATCCAGGACGCGCAACCTTTTAACGTCGACCTGGAATCCAACTGGACGATCCCTGCGGACTTCGCAACCCAAGCCTCTGCGGCGAATGCGCAACTTACTTGCGTGGTGAATCCCCATGCCCCAAGCGGGCATCTCACCCGAGCCGAGCAGTTACACCGGATCGCCGAAGAGATTAGCGGCGTATTACTGATCGACGAAGCCTATGCAGATTTCATCGATCCTGAGATCGGCTACACAAGTCGCGAGTTGGTTGAGCAACATAATAATGTTCTGGTATTGCGCACCTTCAGTAAGGGCTACAGTCTTGCCGGGTTGCGGCTGGGTTATTTGCTTGGTAATGAAAGTTTGATCACGCCGATTATCGATAAAACCCGCGACAGCTATAACATCGATGCCATCAGTCAGCGCCTCGGCATCGCCGCTCTCGAAGACCAACCCTATGCGCAAAGCACTTGGGCAAGGGTGCGCGAGCAACGCCAACTTGTGGCGCAACAGCTCAGCGAACTCGGCTGGACATGTGTCACCAGTGAAACCAATTTTTTACTATCAACCCCACCCAACGACAGCATGGGCGCGGAGGCGATCTATACACGACTGAAAGCTGAGAATATCTTGGTACGTTATTTCAACCAACCACGCCTCGATGACAAATTACGCATCAGCATAGGCACCGAGGAGCAAAACCAAGTACTGCTAAAGCACCTGCGACGCCTTAGTCGCTGATCGGGAGGCCAACCAGCTATGCATAAACATCTGTTACGGGCGACCGACATTGCCGCCATGCCCGTCGAGCGAGTGCAACATCAATTTAATGCCAACGCAGTGCGACTGACTCGATCGCTCAGCGCAGCGGCGGGGATGCAGCGTTTGGGGCTGCATATGGTGACTCTGAAACCGGGCTGTGACTCGACCACTCATCATTACCACGATGCGGATGAGGAATTTATCTATATCATTGCTGGCACGGGGACCGCCAGAATCGGCGATGAAAGCTTTAGCGTCGGTGCTGGCGACTTTATGGGCTTCACTGCTCCGTCAGAACCCCATAGTCTGCACAACAGTTCCGCAGAGGATTTGATTTATCTTATGGGTGGCGAATCCGCCCCGGTAGACGTTGTTCACTATCCGGACATTAAGCGGAGCATGACTAAATCCCATGGCCGTCGCAGATATAGCGACTGGGACGATATCCATGAGGTGACTACTCGAGACCGTTAAGTGTTGGTCTTGGGTATTAACTCGAGTAACCTGTTTTTTCATGCATTTTGGAGGGAAACATGACACAACTACCCGCTGTAAGTTTGGCCGCCGTTCCAGGTCGCAGACTCAAGACCATAGAGATCGCCCAAGAAATCGAACGACGAGGCTTTCCCGGCATATTTGGCCCAAGCCTTGGGGACAGTTTGTCACTCTGCAATGCCATTGCGCTGAGCACCAGTGACGTCATGATCGGCACCAGCATTACTCCAATCTATACCCGCAATGTCACAGACTTTGCGCAAACGGCAGCGTTTCTGCACGAAGTATCCAACGGCAGATTCCGTTTCGGTGTAGGCGTCAGCCATGCGCCAGCGCTCAACCGTATGGGTATCACCGCGGGTAAGCCGTTGGGCGACATGCGCCAATTTGTCGAAGATATGCATGCAGTACCGCGTGTCGGCGACCTGCCGCCCATCGTGCTGGCCACCCTGCGCGACAAAATGATTCAACTGGCTGAAGAGATCGGGGGCGGCATGGTATTTGCCAACGGTGCGCGCTCCTATATGGAACACTCATTGGGAAATCTAAGTGCTGAAACCAGAGCCAATAATGACTTCTTTATTGGCAACATGGTGCCGACCTGCATCAGCGATGACAAAGCTGCGGCCGCTGCAGTAAATCGCAAAACTCTAACCAGCTACGCGTTCTTGCCTAACTATCGTAATTATTGGAAACAAGCCGGTTACGAGGAAGAAATGAATGGTGTGGAAGCAGCGATCGCCGAGAAAGATTTCGACCGCGTACCAGAGTGCTTGTCAGACCGCTGGCTCGCAGACACTACTCTTTTCGGTAGCGCCAGCGAAGTCCGAGAAGGCATCGAGGCGTGGTTCGACGCGGGCATAAAGACGCCTATCGTCGTACCCTCGTCAGCATCAGGCGGCCAGATCCAAGCGCTTGAGGAATTCTTCGCGCTCTGGGATTAATGGCCAAGCGGGCTCTCACCCTTCTGCGCCACGGCGACGCCTTAGCAGCAGCGCTCGGCGCAGAGGACTACGGCCGGGTATTAAGCGCTCGCGGCGAAGATGATATCCGGCGATTATCCCAGCGCTGTTTACATTTGCAGCTTCACGCTGATTGGCTCTACGCGAGCCCAGCCGCGCGCACTCAGGCCAGCGCAGCACCGTTCGAAAGAATATGGAATTGCCCATGTGTGGATAGTCCCGAGCTATACCTTGCACATGAACATCAGCTGTTGGACATTTTGAGACAAACACCCCCAGACATTGCTCACATCTTGATGGTGGGTCATAACCCAGGCATCAGCTATCTGGCTAGCCTATTGAACCACCAACAATCGTCCATTGAACTGCCCACAGCAGGCTTAGTCAGCTTCACCACCACAGCCGAATGGGTCGATCTCAGGCCACAGTGCGCAAACTTAACCATGCAGTTGCAACCGGGCCATTACTGAGGCTTGGCTATATGAGCCAAGTAAAATCCGTCCCAAGGCCCCTTCGGCGTAATACGCAGACTGCGACTTAATTGGGAATCCAGATCTTTACTCATCCATTGGGTCAAACCAGACAATGAATTTTCTGGCGGGTTTGCGATCGGCAGCAACATTGCGTCGCTCTTCTTAAGCAAAGCATTCACCACCAACTCATTCTCCTCAGGCGCAAAACTGCAGGTGCAATACACCATTACCCCACCAGGCTTCAGCGCAGCGTAGGCAGAACGCAACAAGCTCTTTTGCTTGCGCTGCGTATCCCTGACCTTACGCAAACTCCAGTGTTCAAAGCTTTGGTGATCTTGCCAACGCATCCGCGATTCTGATGAACAGGGCGCATCGAGCAGTACGCGGTCAAAACGCTCCGGCACTACTCGACCCACGGTACGACCGTCGCGCTGATAATATTGCACGTTATTCACCCCGCAGCGCTGTAAATTCGCCTGCATACGATGAAAGCGGCCGCGAATAGGCTCCACAGCAGCTATACGACCGGTATTCTGCATCCGCACGGCCATGGCCAGGGTCTTACCACCCGGAGCTGCCGCCAAATCCAATACTTCCTCCTCGGGCTTTGGAGCAAGAGTCTCTACCGCAAAGTAACTGGACGGATTCTGTATGTAGATCCTACCGTCCGAGGCCGCTGGGTGTTGGGTAATGGGATGATCCACAGGAACCTGAAAAACCTCAGCAAGACTCACAACTGGCTCGCCACCCAAATCCTCGCCCCGCAGGTGCGAAGACTGCAGCGGATTCAGCCAGTAACAGCGATATTGGTTCGTACCCATAGCATCTAGTATTTCGCAGGCTATTGCGGCGCCATAGATTTCTTGCAGGCGCAAACAGAATACCTCGCGGTCAGCCAGACCAGCAGGCACGCTGTTATGCATGGCTTCAGCAACCGACCCGTGCAGCACCGGTTGCACTTTATGGGTTAGTGGCATGCTAGGCTCTGCCTAGATCGATGGAAAATGCGATGCAACTTGTAAAACCTGCCTTGGACGTCGGACTTTATACCAATGATCTAGATCCTATGTTGACCTTCTGGCAACAACAAGCAGGTCTAAGCTTTTCTGAATTGTTGCCCGTTGGCGGCGGCGTACACCAGCACCGCCATGCCATTGGCGACAGCGTGCTAAAGATCAATCACAGTCGCACGCCACTGCCTGCAGGCCCATCAGGGTTAGCACAACTGGCGTTGTTTAATAATCTCGTCGATACCCCACAACTGGTTCTCGACCCAGATGGCAACCGGCTTGAGCTGCACCCACAGCATGAGCAAGCACCAAATCTTCGACTCACTTTGCAGGTGAACGATTATGCGGTCAGCGAGCGATTCTACGCGACCACCCTCGGGCTCGAGCGTAATGACCAAGGTGCTTTTTTGGTGGGTGCCTCCGAGATCGTTTTGCAGACGGGCACTGTTGGCGACGTTCCACAAAAAGCGACCGGGTTGCGGTATATGACTTTACAGGTCGCCGATGTAGTCGGCGAGCATCAAGCCATCGTAGCTGCTGGCGGTGCTGAAGGCATGGCACCGGTACGCTTGGGCGACGTGGCCTACATCTCTTTTGTGCGTGACCCCGACGGTAATTGGATCGAAATCAGCCAGCGTAAATCCATTACCGGTTCATTAGCTTGAGTCATTGCCCCTATAAAACCGCCAAAACTGGACGCCACCTGATAGCGGGTATACTTTAGCCATTCTCAACCTGGAGCAACTCAATGGGTTTTCTATCCTTCGTTATTTTAGTTGTCATCGCGTATCTGCTGTGGCGCATTAGTGATCAACTACCGGATGTATTGTTTCGCCTTAGCGAAATCCAACGGGACGTCGCAGACATCCGCAAGAGTCAGAGCCCTGCGGTGGTCGCTGATGAAGCCGAGACAGACTAAGCGATGACTTTTAGCGACAAGCACGACTACCCTCTTTTAAGTCGCCGGATAGGGCGAATCCGCAACAACCGGCATCCTGTTTTAAGCTCATGGTAACGTCGCCGATAGAACAATTTCAGGCCGATCGAGCGCGAGCGCGGGAGGCTGGTGACCCCATGGCGGCGGTTTGTGTGCTGGCGACTGCAGATGAGCACGGCCATCCTGAGGCCCGAACCTTGGTATTGCGACAGGTCGAAGAGGATCTGGCGCTATTCATGAACTCGAGCAGTCCTAAGTGGCAACAGCTCCACCAGGGTGGATCGATCAACACCTATTGGCCCAGTATAGAAATTCAATACCGCATGCGCTTCACCACCCAACCCATCGACCCAGCGGTAGTCGCGGCAAGTTGGCAATATCGCCCAGACACGCCGAAGCGTATGGATTGGTTTTACGACTTACAGCAACCTCAGAGCACAACGATCGGTAGCCGCGCAGAACTTGAGCAAAGCCTGAACAATTTATCTTTGCCCGACCCTATTACTGCGCCCACCAGCGCACGCGGCTTGCTGATTAAACCCACAATGCTGGAACGACTTGATCTAAATGAATTGAGCGGCTTGCATGACCGGCGGCGCTATACCCTGACAGGCGCTGAGTGGCTAGAAGAAGTATTAGTGCCTTAAACCAACAAACCCAGAGCCTCAACGAAACTTCAGTGGCTCTAATTCAGCCGTAACAATGCCTTTCAGATGCTTGAAGCATACGTCTTTCGCAACATCAACAAACCCCAACATGAACGGCGCATCCGCCTGATCTGCCCGCACCGCGCCATAAAGTGTTGGCCACACGCCCTCCTCACCAAGCGAGCGCACCGACAAATAATCATTTTGCAGATATTCGTGCAGAGCCCAGTTCGGCAGACAGGCAACGCCACGGCCACTGGCAACCAACTGCACGATCATCGTTGTGAGTTCGGCATGCCGAATCTGTGCGGGCTCGACGCCCGCCGGCTCGAGAAAACTTGTGAACAAATCTAGACGATCCCGGTCAACGGGATAACTAATGATCGTCTCTTCCACTAAGTCCCGAGGCTCGACCCATTCCTTAGCCACCAGTTCATGGTCTTTGGCCACAGCGAGCTTGGCCTCGTAACTGAACAAAGGAAAATAATGGATACCAGGCTCATCCACTGGGTCAGCCGTAATTACCAGATCCAAATCGCCCCGCGCAAGTGCGGGCAGTGGCGCAAAATGAAAGCCGCTGGCGATGTCCAGTTCAACATCAGCCCACTCATTGCGATAAGTATCAATGGCTGGCAACAACCACTCAAAACAGCTGTGGCATTCAATCGCCATATATATGCGCCCGGACTCCCCGCCCGCTAAGCGCTGCAAATCTAACTCGGTGCTGTGCACCAACGGCAAGGTCTGATCTGCCAGGATCAATAGGCGTGTGCCTGCACTGGTAAAACGAACAGGACGCGTCTTACGTAGAAACAGCGCACATCCAATGCGCGTTTCTAGTTCTTTCATCTGATGAGAAAGCGCTGATTGCGTAAGATGCACCCGCTCCGCTGCCTCTACCAGACTACCGCTGTCGCGGAGTGCCACTAGAGTGCGCAGGTGTCTAAGCTCAACTTGAGACATGACTGTTTTTCATTTTCTGTCGCTTGGAAGATGCATTTTATTCATATTGAGACAACGTGTCATTTCGGCTATGAAGTGGGCTATTACGCTCTTGGCCAGCAGACAGCCGAAGCTATGCCTGACGACCTAAGTCCTTTATGATCAGCTCCGCTCTGAGACTTGCATCAATTATCGAACAGGAACCCACCATGCCGCCGTGTGAGGAAGCGTCAGATCATCTGGCCACCAGCCGCACATCAAGTCGCTCTCTGAACATTGCCCTGCTCGGCTATCGCAGTAACCCCTACAGTGGCGGCCAAGGAATTTACCTTAAACATTTGGCCAAAGCCCTGACCGATGCAGGCCACAGCGTTGACGTTATCTCCGGCGAGCCGTACCCAGAACTCGACCCTGGCATTAATCTGATAAAACTACCCGGACTGAATTTATTTGCCGCAGCCAAACCCTTCCGCGCACTGCAGTGGCAACATCTACTGAGTGTCACAGACCTCTTTGAATGGCTGTCATTTAACTCTGGCGGCTTTCCCGAACCCTATACGTTCGGTCGAAGATTGCTGAGGTATTTGCGGCAGTCCAACAAGCGCTACGACATCATTCATGACAACCAGTGCCTTGCACCCGCATTGCTGACCCTACAGCGGCAAAACATCCCTGTAGTTGCAACGATCCACCACCCGATCACCTACGACCGCGCCATTGCTCTGGCTCACGAAGATAACTGGGGTATGCGTTTATTGATCAAACGCTGGCATTTGTTTTTGCGCATGCAGATCCGGGTGGCCAAACGACTTAAAAATATCGTGACCGTTAGCGAAAATTCCAAACGCGATATCAGCTGCGACTTCGGCGTCGATACTGCGCGACTTACCGTTGTATACAATGGCGTCGACAGCAAGACATTCGCGCCACGCGCAAATGTGCAACGGCAGCCAATGCAACTGATTTCCACAGCCAGCGCTGACCAGCCACTCAAAGGCACACGCTACCTTATTGAGGCGATGGCGCTACTGTCTGCCGAATTTCCGGATCTGCGCCTGATCTTTATTGGCAAACCTAATCCAGGCGGACCAACTGATCAGCGGCTTGAAGCTACCGGGCTAAAATCACGTATTGAGTTTCATCATGGCATCGAAGCAGATGCCATCGCTGATCTCTATGCCCGCGCCAGCATCGCCGTGGTGCCGTCAGAATATGAAGGATTTGGTTTTCCTGCAGCAGAGGCCATGGCATGCGAGGTCGCCGTGGTATCAACTTCCGGGGGTGCCTTACCCGAAGTCGTGGGCGATGCAGGTATCATAGTCCCCTGCAAAGATGCTCAAGCTCTCGCTGCGGGAATTCGCAAACTCTTGGTCAACCCAGAGCTGCGCGACCGATTGGCACAAGAGGGCCGCCAGCGCATTTTGCAAAGTTTTAATTGGGATAAGGTAGCGGTGCAACTCACCGATTATTACCACGACATTCGCCAAGCCTCGAGATAGTACTTTGAGCCTAGAAACCATCGACTTTGAGCGCCTGAACTTTCGCCCCGGAGATTCTGTCCTAGACTTGGGCTGCGGTGAGGGTCGGCACAGTATTAGTGCGCGCTTGCAGGCTGATATTCGTGTTGTCGGTTTAGACCTTAGCCACGACGATCTTGTGACCGCACGACAACGCCTTGAGGATTTCGACCTCAAAGAGGCAAGCCGCTGCGATTTTGTACGAGCATCCGGGCTCCACCTTCCTTTTGCAGACAATAGCTTTGATCAAGTTATCTGCTCCGAGGTACTCGAACACATTGTCGACTACTACGGCGTGCTGAAAGAGATTAAACGGGTACTCAAACCCGGCGGACTGTTCGCCGTGAGCGTGCCCCGGTACTTTCCCGAGTGGGTATGCTGGATGCTCAGCAGTGCCTATCACGAAATGCCCGGCGGTCATCTACGTATATTCAGAACCTCTGAACTGCGGGGCGCAATTACCAAATTACCGATGCGGTTTTTATCACGGCACTGGGCTCACAGCTTACATGTTCCTTATTGGTGGCTGCGCTGCGCGTTCTGGCAACGTGGAGAGCACACAACCATCGTTACTCAATATCACCGGTTACTGGTTTGGGATCTAATGCAGAAGCCTTGGATTACCCGCACCCTGGACCGTTTACTCAACCCTCTAATGGGTAAAAGTGTGGTCATGTATTTTCGCAATGAGGCCCAATAATCGTTATGACTGCGGATCTCTCACCGCTCAGCGGGTTTCCACACCTGCACGCCACCGCGGACTATATCGTTAAACTGCAACGGCCCAATGGCGCCATTCCTTGGTTTGATGGCGGCATCACCGACCCCTGGGACCATATCGAAGCGCTGATGGGGCTTACGGTACATGGACACTGGCGGGGCGCCGAGGCCGGCCTACAATGGCTTGCCGAAAGACAACGTGCGGACGGTGCTTGGTATGCAGCCTATAACGACGAGGGGGTAGCCGACGACAGTCGCGCGGAAACTAATTTTGTTGCCTATGTTGCCACCGGCCTATGGCACTACTTTCTAATTACGGGTCAACGTGATGTGCTGCAAAAATTCTGGCTCATGGTTGATCGAGCGATGGCGTTCGTACTGCGCCAACAAGCTGATGGGGGCCAAATATACTGGGCTGTGGACACACATCAGGGCGCTAATAAAGATGCCCTGATCACCGGCTGCAGCTCGATTTATAAGTCTTTGGAGTGTGCCCTGAACATTGCTACCGAGCTGCACGAGGAGCGCGGCGCATGGCGCAGTGCACGCCAGCGTTTGGGCAATGCGATTCGGAATCACCCGGAGTTATTCGATCGCACCTGGGGAAGTAAAGCCCGTTATTCAATGGATTGGTTTTACCCGGTGCTTGGCGGTGTCGTAACCCAAGATGTGGCCCGACAGAGATTACTCAAGCGCTGGGACACTTTTGTAAAGCGCGGTTTTGGCTGCCGCTGCGTCGCGGATCAACCTTGGGTCACCGTCGCTGAGAGTTGCGAGCTGGTTATGGCATGTGTCGCCGCAGATCTACCTAATCATGCTCGCCAGGTCTTTGATGACATCGCGCAACATCAGTTGGCCGACGGCAGTTGGTGGACCGGCTACGTCTTTAATGAGGGCGTATACTGGCCCGATGAGCGCCCAACCTGGACCGCTGCGGCAGTCCTTTTAGCGGCTGACGCGTTGCATGATCTCACTCCAGGCTCACGGTTGTTTACCTCAGTGTCCAATACGCTTTAGCACCCCTAGGGTTCTAAGCATTTCAACGGCCTCAAATAAACCCGAAGCTATCGCCAACTTATAAATTTCATAGGGTGCCTGACCACCATCGGCCGGATCAGGGAAAATATCATGAATAGCCAAATAGCCACCCACCAAAATATGTGGCGCCCAGGTACGATAATCGGTAAGCGCCGCCTCATAGCTATGGCCGCCGTCGATAAACACCAGCGCGAGTGGAGTTTGCCAATACCGTCCGGCCTGTGCACTGCTGGCGACAATCGGCAATACCGTCGATTCAAGTTGCGCTAACGCGAGAGTGCGACGAAACGTCGGCAACGAATCCATTTGCTGCAGCTGCCCGTCATACAGCTCAGCGTCATGATATTCCTCACCCAGTTGATGTTCTTCTGAACCACGATGATGATCCAATGCATAGACCAAGCCTCCACTATCGCGCGCACCAGTACCTAAATATAAGGTCGACTTGCCACAATAGCTGCCGACCTCTAATGACGGTCCCAGCGCCGAGGCGGTGCATGCCAACTGATATAAACACGCACCTTCGTCCGGGTGCAGGAAGCCTTTCACTCGTTCTGGATCAAGGGGCAATTGCATCATGCTGTTAACTGCCACCGATACCAAAGAACACCAGCACAAAGGCGATGGGTAGGCAGCCGCCAAAATAAGCCGCTATGTTAAGCAAATCGTTTCCGGTGCGCCCGGCGGCGAACCGAAAACGACTGCCGATAACTAACCAGAGTATGGCGGCGAGTAGGAAACTCCCAACCAATGTCATAACGGTTCCAGCCATTTCAGCTCCGCACTATGTACGTCTACATTGAGTTAAGTTGCAACATGCCTCTGGGCTTCAGCGCGCTCATATCGACGATGTTTTCATAATTGTCGGCAATGTCTTCAACAGTAGCATCAACACCGATATTCACACCGTCATTTTCAAAAATACCCGCAAGAGAGAATGTGCCACCCTGAGCTTGCAAGATAACCCCATTTGGCGCATCAGTACTTACCAAAAACAATGCTGCGGGGGTGACCAACTCTGGTCCAAGCTTCTGCAATACCTCATCGGGCATTAAATTCTCTGTCATCCGCGTCGCCGCCACGGGCGCAATGGTATTGGTATGGATGTTGTTTTTTGCACCTTCAATCTTAAGACTGTTCATAAGACCAACCTGACCCAGCTTGGCAGCGCCGTAATTGGTTTGACCAAAATTACCGTATAAGCCAGTAGGCGACGTGGTCATCAATATGCGGCCATAGTTTTGCTCACGCATTATTGGCCATACCGCATGAGAGCAGTAGGCAGCACCAAGCAAATGCACATTCACCACCATATCGAAATCGTCAAGCGTCATTTTCGAGAACGACTTGTCGCGCAGAATACCGGCATTATTGATCAGCACATCAACCCGGCCCCAAGCATTCATAGCATCGTCCACCATGCTTTGCGCACCCGCGCGATCCGATACAGAACCACCATTTGCCAGCGCTTCACCACCCATAGCTTTAATTTCTGCAACCACAGCCTCTGCCGCAGCAGATGAACCCCCACTACCATCCATGGCACCGCCCAGGTCATTTACTACAACCTTAGCTCCTCGGCGCGCCAGCTCTAACGCATGGCACCGACCTAAGCCGCCTCCGGCACCGGTTACGATGGCAACTTGATCTGCAAATGAAACGGTCATGTGGTTCTCCAATGATGGTTAAGGTCGAATAGGAAATTGAGTTAGCCCTGTCAGCGTATCCAACGAAGGTTGAATCCACTCGATCCAGTCACACAAAACGGGCCTCGTTTCGCGCGGGTCAATCAGTTCATGAACAGCAAAAGACTCAGCCCGCGGGAACGGCGAGCGCGCTTCGCGTAACCGCTCCTCCAACTCAGCGCGCTTTGCATCAGGATCAGCTGCCGCCGCGATCTCGCGATGAAAGGCCACGGCAACACCGCCCTCTATCGGCAATGCGCCGGATTCTACCGAGGGCCAAGCCAGCACATACGCTCCAGGGGCGTAGTGCGCTGCGGTAGCAACGCCAAACCCTTTGTGCACTTGAATAACCGCCCAAGGCACAGTCGCTTGCGCTGCCGCGGCAACCGCCGCCATACCATAGCGGATCGTTCCTGCTCGTTCAGATTCTGGCCCGATCATAAATCCAGGCTGATCCACGAAATTGACCACAGGCACATGAAAGGTGTCACACATTTCAACAAAGCGGCGGTACTTTTGCGCCGCTTCTGCGGTCATCGCTCCGGCATAGTGCATGCAGTCGTTGGCTAAAACACCCACCGGTTGACCTGCCAGAGTAGCGAAACCACAGATTTGGCTGGGGCCGTAAAACTCGCCGATCTCAAAAAAACTCTCTTTATCTACAATCATGTGGATGATTGCGCGCATATCGAATCCGCTATTACTGTCGCGCGGAACCGCCTCCAACAGCGCTTGTTCCATACGCTGCACCGGATCTTCGTTCGCATAACGCGGGGTGCGTTGCCAAACATTACTCGGCAGGTACGACAAGAATCGACGAATCTGAGCCAATGCATCATGCTCATCAGCGGCCAAATTATCGACAATGCCGCTACGTAGATGCACAGCCGCCCCGCCCAACTCTTCTTTTGTCATTTTTACGCCAAGCGCTCGTGTAACCAGTGCGGGCCCACCAATCAACACCTGTGCTGTATGTTCCGTCATCACCGAAAAGTGCGACGCGACAAGACGTCCCGCCGGGAATCCAGCAACAGCACCGAGGGCAGCCGAGGCCACTGGCACAGCACCCATTGCGTCGGCAATGATTTTAAAGCGCGGCTCGGTAAATACCGGTTCCCCGACCGTGCCGCCCTTCTTAGCGCCACCCTTGACACTGCCGCCGCCGCCTTCAAGCATCCGTACCAACGGAGTTTTATACTGCACCGCCAGATGTTCTGCATAGACACTTTTGCGCAATCCCGCAGCATTCGGTGAGCCGCCTTTGAGAGTAAAATCTTCTCCGGCGGCAACAATGCGACGTTTGTCGACTTGACCGAAGCCCACTACGTAATTAGCAGGGACATATTCAATCAACTTGCCGTTATCGTCGTACACCGGACTGGCCGTGGCCCGCCCATGCTCCTGAAAAGTACCTTTATCTAACAATACGTCTATGCGCTCACGAATGGTCATACGCCCGCGCGCATGCTGTTTGGCTATGCCTTCCTTACCACCCTGCTGCTGCGCCAGATATCGGCGCCGCTCAATTTCTTTGACTTCTTGTTCCCAGCTCATAGCGTTACTCAGGGTCGTGAAATTCCGGAGCACGTTTGGCGAAGTTCGCAGCTATCGCTTCGCGCTGATTGGCAGAACCAATCAGGCCAGCCTGCAGTTCCGCCTCTAACTCAAGCCCTGTTTTCGCATCAGCATGCCACGCTGTCTCAAAGAGCTGCTTGGCCGCCCGAATCGCTTCGGGCGACTTACCGGCAATCTCTCGCGCCATGCTCATGGCCTCGGCATGGGGATCATCTGCGATCTGCGTGACAAGCCCTAACTGTTGAGCCTCAGGGCCGCTGAGAATCTGGCCGGTAAACGTGAGTTGCTTCGCAACATCCATAGGCAAAATGTCGCGCAAGGTTTGAGTAATGCTCATATCCGGCACTAAACCCCACTTTATCTCCATAATGGACAGCTTCAGATCAGGGGCAGCAATGCGGATATCTGCTCCTAAGGCCACCTGAGCACCACCACCGTATGCAACCCCATGTAATGCCGCGATCACCGGTACCGACAAATACTTCCATACCAGTGCAGGCCGCTGGGCGAAATTTTCCACTCGGCCATCAGTGTCGAGTAGCGAGCGCGGCGTATCCGCCTTACTGCCCACGGCCGAGTTATCGCTGTCGCCCATTTTGGCAAAACTGTCCATATCCAAACCAGCACAAAAGCCACGCCCGTTACCTGACAGAACTACCGCACGCAAAGACTTTTCGTCGCGCAATCGCTCACCCGTCTCGATAATAGCTCTGAACATGGGCTGGCTTAGCGCATTGTACTTTTCGGGGCGGTTAAGCCGCACATCCGCGACACCATCCTTAATCTCAACTGTAACCAATTCTTGTTGCATCTTTGCTTACTCCTGCTCGTACCTAATACTTTGGCGTTACAACACAGTCCGATTAGGCCTCGATGACCAACAACAGCTGATCCTCTTCGACCTGATCTTCTGGCTGTACCAACACCTCCTGCACGCTGCCGGCTACTGGCGACTCCACTGGAATTTCCATTTTCATCGACTCAAGAATTATTAATACGTCGCCTTCCGCCACCTCGGTGCCCGCACTGACCTGAACTTTCCAAACGTTGCCAGTGATTTCGCTCTCTACTTCAACTCTTGCCATGTTCCCCCCTATTTTACGTTGCTGTTATGGCATGTACCTATGCTTTACACAATCCATCAATGAACATTCTGCTGGGCTAAAATCCGCGCCACCATGCCAGTATCTACCTGACCTTGTACAAACAAGTCATCCTGTAGAATGTTAAGCAGCAATTGTGCATTAGTGCTTACGCCCCTGACAGTGAAGGCGCGCAGCGCCACCACCAAGCGCCCGATGGCTTGTTCCCGCGTCGTCCCACGCGCAATGATTTTCGCCAGCAGCGGGTCGTAATAAGGCGTCACCACCTGTCCTTCGCGATAGCCCGTCTCGATACGAACACCATGTAATTCCGGTGGCCGAAAAACTGTCAGGGTGCCCGTGGATGGAAACAAGGTTTGCGAGTCTTCGGCGTAGAGCCTGACCTCCATCGCAAAACCTTGCAATGGCGTTTGGCGCGGCAATTGACCACCCGCTGCCAAAGTTATCTGCGTAGCCACCAAGTCGATGCCTGTAACTTCTTCGGTAACACCATGCTCGACCTGAATACGGGTGTTCATCTCCAAAAAGCCCAACCCACCGTCAGGGGCAAACAAGGTCTCAACCGTTCCCAAATTGTTGTATCCAAGACCCTGGCATATATCACTGAACTGCCGAGCCTGTTGCTCCAATTGCCCGCGCTCAAGCCCTGGTGCGGGACTTTCTTCAATCAATTTTTGATGTCGCCGCTGCACGGAGCAATCGCGCTCGTAGAGATGCATAGCGTTACCATGCAGATCCGCCAAAATTTGAAATTCGATATGACGGGGCTTTTCAATCCATCGCTCTAAAAAAACCCCCGCCGACGCAAATGCCCGCTGCGCAGTTTCGACCGCGGCATTAATAGCACCAAACAATTCTTCAGGGCGGCGCACCACGTGCATGCCAATGCCGCCGCCACCCCCGGAGGGTTTCACTACAACCGGCAATCCTACTTTGGCAACAAAAGCCTCAGCAGCAGCAAGATCGTCAATCAACTCACTTCCAGCAAACACCGGCATACCAGCTTCCGCAAGCATTCGACGACCATTGACCTTATCACCCATCTGATCGATCCAATGCGGATCCGGGCCTATAAAGGTCATACCCTGAGCTATCACCGCAGCCGCAAAACCAGCATTTTCTGCAAGAAAACCATACCCGGGATGCACGGAATCAGCACCGGAGGCCACTGCTGCGGCCAACAGTTGTTGATGGTCTAGATAGGATTCAGCGGCACTATTACCACGCAAGGGCAAGGCCTCGGTAGCTTCAGCAAGATAGGGGGCGTCTCTGTCTGCTTCGGAATAAACAGCAACACTGGCGATGTTCAGCGCCTGACAGGCGCGGATTATGCGCCGCGCAATGGCCCCGCGATTGGCGACCAAAACCTTAGTCAGCATGCTGCGCCCCCGACGCGTCTGACCCTATTAAAGGGTCAATTGGTCGCCAGTTAAGCGCTTATACGCTTCTAGATAACGCGCAATACTTTGTTCAACCACCGCCTCTGGAAGTTCTGGCCCGGGTGGGGTTTTATCCCAGTCCCCCGCACTCACCACGGTCTCGAGATAATTGCGCACAATCTGTTTATCAAAACTATTCTGCTCCCGACCTGGCTCCCAGTCGTCTGCCGGCCAAAACCGCGAACTGTCTGGGGTGAATATCTCATCGATCAACAGCGGGTCCGCCTGACCATCAATTTGCCCGAATTCAAACTTAGTATCGGCTAGGATTATGCCCCGCTCAGCAGCATAGTCTCGCGCCGCGGTGTACAACGATAACGTTTTATGTCGCAACCAAGCCATCAGCTCAGCGCCGACTATTTCAGCGCCTTCATCAAAACTGATGTTTTCATCATGGCCGTCGGTAGCCTTAGTTGATGGAGTAAACAACGGCTCATGCAGACGATCGCTGTTGCGCAAACCCTCTGGTAGGGCAATGCCACAAACCGAACCGGACCGCTGATAATCCTTCCAGCCACTGCCGGTAATATAACCACGGGCAATGCACTCGATGGGTACAACTTCGGTACGGCGGCATAACATAATGCGCCCACGCAGTTGCTCCTGCTCAGCACTGGTCAATCCCGGCACATCATTTACGTCCGTACTAATTAAATGATGGGGCACCGTGCTGGCAAAATGATCAAACCAAAATTTAGAAATTTGCGTCAGCACAACACCCTTACCCGGCAAGCCATTACCCATAACGACATCAAATGCGCTGATCCGATCTGTGGCGATAATGAGTATGGCGTCTTCGCCCGACGCTAATTGCACATCGTAGAGATCGCGAACCTTGCCTGATCGCTTGTTTGGCAGACTAAGATCCGTACTAAGTACCGCTGTGGCCACTGTTGCTCCTTTTAATGTTGTCTAACGCGGTCTCGCGTTGCATTTATCGTTAACCGCTATTCTAGCGGTTTACTGCCTTGCTCCGGCAGCAATTTTACGCCATTCCTGCCTCGGCGCTAAAGCCGCCGAACTCAACAAATTAAGCCCAGAGGGTCATTTCCTCAACCACTTTCTCGCCACACTCTCCAGCGCTACGCAGAAGTACCACCGTCGGCCATGTAGACAGAACCGGTGATAAAAGCGCTTTCGTCACTGGCTAAAAATAGCATTATATTGGCTATATCCCGCGGCTCTGCATAACGCTGCATGGGTATACCTGCCGCCATCATTTGCATGGCCTCTTCAGGCTCGTCTGGACTGATACCTTGTTCGATCGATCGCATCATGCGCGTATTCACAGGTGAGGGATTAACGGTATTAACGCGGATGCCCTCTGGAGCAAATTCCTTGGCGGCCGATCGCATCAAACCAATAACCGCATGTTTACTCGTCGCATAAGGCGCTAACAGGCGGGCGCCGGTAAGACCGGCAATACTGGAGGTAATGATGACACTGCCGCCACCGCGCAGACGCATTGCCGGAATTGCGGCACGCAACCCCAAGAACGGGCCTTTGACGTTGATCGCCATAAGCTCATCAAAGCGTTGCTCTGGGTAGTCAAGCAAACTCACCACATCGCCCTCAATGCCCGCATTAGCTAAAAATATGTCGACACCACCATAACGCTCGGTGGCGGTATCAATCATCGATTGATTGTCCGCCGCCTTGGTGACGTCGCCTACATGATAGCTCACACGGTTGCTACCCAAGCGCGCAGCGACCTCTGCCAAAGCACCGGCATCCAGATCAACCAGCAACACGCTGGCTCCCTCTTCAAGAAATCTCGCGGCTGCCGCTTCACCAATACCACCAGCGCCGCCGGTTACGACCGCTACTTTATCCTCTAATCGCATTACTCCCCCCTCCTGTTGGGCCCGGTAGATTAATGCTAGACCCTGACTTAACACTTCTATGGTTACTTAATCACAATATCGGTAGCCCTGGCCACAATGTCCTCGGCCGATCAATCCATGGCCAGAGCTAATCATCAACCCAAGCGTAGCTACGTTGACCCTCGAGTCCTCGGTCTGCACCTACGCCTAACAATACGAATTCTTTCCTTGGGCGCAGGAAAGATTTTTTACTGACCCCACGGTGCAGAGATTCATAGGCTACGGCATCAATAGCGTGCCGGTCTGCCAGTCTTTCGAACAAGCGAAATTTCGCAGCCAACTATTGCCAATGGTCCAGCACCTTACCTTCAAAAACCTTTGCCTTGGCACCAGAGCCGTAGCCACAAAATCCAAGCATCTCGCCGCGCAAATCTATTTGTTCTTGGTAATCACTCTCGAGCACCGACACAAGCGCCAAAAATATAGAACCCGTGTATTGGTTGCCGACAAGGCTTGATGCTCTTTGCGACTTTTCAAGCTTACGATCAACAAATGCGCGAAATTGCGGAGTATTTGCAAGCGAGCGCCGGTATTGATCCTTTACCTTAGCAAAGTCCTCGATCCCCTCGGGGGAATCTGCATAGTGCTCAGCCACCGGCGCAGAGCCAATGTCTGCAACAATAGCTTGCCACTCCGGCAAATGGCTCCGATCCAGTTGGAAAACATCCGGCAACATTCTTTTGCCTTGATAAGCATAGGGTAAATGCACTACAAGTCTGGACCACTGATCTGTGAGGGGTTTGTCCCTGTCAGGATCCAAGCGCCCACTGCATACAGCCTTATTTGTGAAATCCGCGAATGCGTCTTTAACCCCTTCCGCATAACACCTATTCGAGAATTGTCCATCAACAACGGCCTCACCACCTTGTTCGACCAACTCGAAAACGCCTTCCAGCATTGAGCGAACAGCGATTTCTCGCCGGGGTTTGAAAAAGTCATGAACCGGCGTGGTGGCGACACCCCAAATATCCGCAATCGCCAACAATCTTGGATTGTGTTTGATCAGTATCGCACCACCACCTGCTCCCTGGGTATATTCACCAGTGGAGCCTAGGTCATACTTGGCATGGTCCGCAAAGGCCACAATTCCGACACGATCTTCCTCAACACCACCGCGCGCCACCCAATCCAACATGTTGTGCAGCGCATCCACCGCACCGATGCAGGCGAAGGTTAAGTCGACAACGTCGCAGTGGCCAAGCGACCCAGAACCATAATCATCAGCGTACTTTTGTTGCAGCATGTCCACGATGTAGGTCGCGGTGGGTTTCGCGCCATCTAGCGCTGACTCAGTAACCAAATATATGCGCCCGATCCTACGCGGATCGATTAAATTGCTGTCGATCAATTGCGCAACGGCATTTGCCCCCATAGTCGCCGTATCTTCGTGGACGTCAGGAGTCGCCATGGCAGAGAGACCAAGACCTTGGTTCAATTTTTCGAAATCAGCGCCTCTTAGCTTGGCGAAATCTTGCATAGCGAGATACAAACGCGGCACGTAAATCGCAATGTCATCGATATCGACCTGTGGCATATTTTTTCTTAGCTGGGTTCTGCGAAGAGAACATTAGTCTAGGCGCCCGAGAGATTTCTCAGACCGCCTTTTTCGGCTTCATTGAAGCCATCATTACTTGTTGCTTGTGTTTTAGCTGCGAGCGAATGCCTGAGAAAAGTCGTCGGTCAAATCCTCAACATCTTCTATACCGACCGAAACACGTATTAAGGTATCGGCGATACCCATATCTGCTCGTACCTTGGGGCCAACTTCATGGTAAATCGTTTGCGCCACCGGAATAACTAAAGAGCGGTTATCGCCTAAGTTGGTGGATTTAATAACCACTTGTAAGGCGTTCAAAAACTGCCAAAGATCGCGGTCTGCCGACAACTCAAAACTGAGAATGGCACCAGAGCGACCAAACAGGTCCTGGCTACGCTGATACTGAGGATGCTGGGGTAGGCCTGGATAATAGACAGCCTCCACACTACTAGACGGCTGCTGCTGTAAAAATTCAGCCAACACCTGAGCATTCGAACACTGCCGCTCCATGCGCAAGGCAAGGGTTTCAGCACCCTTGCTAATATCATGCGCAGACTGGGCCGTGAGGGCTGCACCAAGGTCGCGGAGGCCCTTTTTTCGAATCTGCGTAATACCCCAACGCACACTGTCGCCCTTGCGATAGTCAGCATAAATATTTTGAAACGCGCCCCAGTCATAGGTACCTAACTCGGTAACCACACCACCAAGCACATTACCGTGGCCGCTTATGTATTTGGTTAGGCTATTTATAACTAGACTGGCCCCCACCGACCTTGGCTGAAACAGGTACGGTGATGTCATCGTGTTGTCCACCACATAGATCAAGCCACGTTGCCGGCACAATTCGCCAATTGCTTTCAGGTCGGCAATCTGTGTGCGCGGGTTGGCTATGGTTTCAACAAAGACCATTTTCGTTTCAGCCGCAATTGCATTAGCCACATTGTCGACATTGGTGGCATCAACAAAACTGATATTCAGACCTTGCCGGTCAAAGCTGTTAAATAAACTGGTGGTATTACCAAACAAAAAAGCACTTGAGACCACATGATCACCAGCTCGCAGCAGCGCAAACATAGCGGTGCCAATAGCCGCCATGCCAGTACCGAAACAGACACTGGCAACCCCTTGCTCCATAGCAGTGATTTTATTTTCCAGAGCGGTCACGGTGGGGTTAACTTGGCGCCCATAGGTATAGCCCGGCTGCTTGCCCTGAAATACCGCCGCCAATTCATGAGCATCTTCGAAACTGAATGCCACAGAATCGTGCACAGGTTTATGCACGGCACCATGCTCCACGGCCTGCTGCCGATCGCTATGTACAATTTTGCTGGTAAATCCTTTCACTACTGGCCCGTACGCTTTGTCACTAAAGACCCACTACCTTCTGTGGGTCAGGCAATTACTCACGTAGTGTAGCAGCAACTGACGCCAAGCTTGCGCCCCAGACCCGATAAACTGCACGGCCTCCGACAAATTTTTTGGTTGGTCGTCGCGAAAGTTAAGATTACTCATGCACAAAGGGCATCGGCCAAATCGGAAACACCCGGGATAGTGCAGATAGCGCAAGAGCATGTTTCAGTTCACCACTGGACACCGAATCGCGCACCTGCTCTTGGGTCATGAATTCTAGGGCTATGGATTCACCCTCACCTAAATCTTGAGACTGCGCGCGATAGATATCTTCGGCAAGCCAGTGATGGCATAAGTGGTTATGAAAGGCAGGATTGGGTTCGACAGCGCCCAGATAGCGCCAGCGATCACTGACATATCCCGTCTCCTCTAACAATTCACGGGCCGCAGCAGTCTTCGAATCTTCACCCGGATCGACCATGCCGCCGGGGGTTTCCAATGTGGTGTAACCAACGCCAAACCGATACTGCCGGATCATTAGACTACGCCCGTTGGCGTCCAGGGCAACTACATTCACCCAGTCCACTGACTCCAGCACCAAGCGTTCGAAAACTTTGTCATTGCGCGGATTGCGTAATTTATCGATACGTTTTTCAAACAGCATCAATCCGGCGTCTTCGTAGCGCGAGCCTAGATGTTGCCAATCAAGCTCACTTGGTTTTGATCCCTCACTCATTTGGTAATACCACTCCAGTCTGGACGAAATGGCTGCATTCCTTGTTGTCCTGCCGCCTCAGTCCATGGCGTTACGTGACGCTCAGCGCCTACCTCTTGCAATGCCTGTTCCACGCTCGAATACTGACTTAGAGTTTCCAATGAGCGCTTAGTCGGCTCAATCATCTGCCACTCACCATGGCGTGCGTTTTCCAACGCCTCACCGGGATTCACCCAATTGCCGTCGTCTGCTGTTTCGTCCGTGTCCGCAGCAGCATTTTGATCTGCTGGCATAGCAGCCAGAAAGAATCGGGTATCAAAACGGCGCGGCACAGAAGGCGGCGTAATCCAGTGACTGAAATAAACCAACCGGTCCGAGGCGATCGTCACATGCTGCTGCTGCAACACGGCGGCCCAAGTCATATCACCCTGCAGAAGGCTTTGACGAGATACGCCAACACTCTGTTGTTGCGTCGCATCCAGCTGTATTGGGCCGGCGGCATTATTCGCCAACAATACCCCACATTCCTCAAAACACTCTCGCGCCACCGCAACCCAATAACGTAGACCTCCGGCGCTCAGGCCCAGACGAGCACTGGCCTCTTGGTCCGTTAACGTTGGGCATGAGTTCGGCTGCCAGTCGTCTTCGTCCACCTTACCACCAGGGAAAACATGCAGATCCGGGAAATCACCACGTCCCGGTCGCTTCACCATATAAACTTGTAATCCCGCCGGATTGTCTCGGATCAACATGACGGTAGCTGCTAGTCGAATATTCTCGCGCTGCAGTGGTTGCACACTAATGCTCCTTAGTTCCCCTACTAAACTGATTGCCAAAAGACTGTGGATCTCATTCGTTACTGATAGCCACGGGATACGCGCTTTTGTATGGCAGCAAACAAGAACTCTGCCAAGATTGCCAGCATTGCCGCCGGTATGGCACCCCGCAGTATCATATCGGTATCGTTCAGCGACAAACCCACTACGATGGGCTCGCCCAATCCACCAGCTCCAATAAATGCCGCCAACGTCGCGGTGCCAATGCTAATGACCGCGGCGGTACGAATACCCGCGAAAATCATCGGTAACGACAACGGCAAGCGCAAATGCCGTAATTGCTGCCAGCGGCTCAGACCCAATGCCATCGCCACCCTCACTAGGGTCGGATCTACCGTAGACAACGCCGTTACCGCGTTGCGCACGATGGGCAACAGCGAATAAAGAAACAACGCGACCACAGCTGGGGTAAAACCAATGCCAAAAATCGGGATCATAAGTGCCAGCAAGGCCAGCGAGGGCACAGTCTGTAACAACCCGCAAAAGTACACCACCGCATTCGCCAACCGCCTATTAGCAAATACCACCAGACTCACTGCAAGGCCGATAAGAATAGCCGCCGCTAACGCCAAGCCGGTTAATTGCAGATGCCGAATTACATGACTCGCCAACTGCGGCCACAACCTGACGGTGGGCATTTCTGAGCCGCGCGCGCTTAAACCGAGCGTCTGTCGATGGGCATCAAGAAATGCGCTGGCAACTTCGGCATAACTCATGCCCTCGACCGCCACCTTAGCATTCAGCCGCTGCATGGTTTCAGCGTCTATTGTGCCGGCCAAACGGCGGACCCATGCCGCCGCCGCTGGTGCCTGTTCGAGCCAATCTGTGCGCACTAGGGGGGCTGCCATATAGGCTGGGAAATAGGCCAAATCATCCGCCAGCACACGCAGCGGATAGCGGCTCAATTCACCATCGGTACTGTATGCGTCGGTCGCGTCAATAGCGCCATCAGCAATCGCCTGATAAGCCAAGGCATGCTCAATGCCTTCAACGCTCTGCGGTAGCGCGTAGCGCTTTGATAGTCCCGGCCAGCCATCACCGCGCTCGAGAAATTCATGACTAAATACCAAGCGCAATTGCGGATGCTTAGCCAGATCGCCAATGTTGCGCAGCCCTAACGACTCAGCAAGCTGACTTCGAACCGCGATCGCATAGGTATTGTTAAAGCCTAACTGCGGCAACAAACGAATCCCACGCTCGGTGAGCGCTGAGTTCAGCTCGTCGCGGCCAGTGAGCTCTGGCCGCTGTAAAATTGCCTGGGATAGGGTTCCTGTATATTCCACATACACATCAATTTCTGCATTTAGCAGCGCCTGATAGCAGATGAGCGTGCCACCTAAGCCGAAGGCCCGTTCCACGGCTATGTCTTCACCCTCCAACAACTGCGCGACGATCTCAGCCAGTAAGTAGTTTTCTGCAAAATTTTTGCTCGCCACCCGCACAGGATTTGATTGGTTAGCCTGCACTGACAAAGCTAATGCCAGACCCACTAACAAGATGGCGCTGAAAAAACTACGCAACACTGGCGATCAGCCGCTCAACATAGGGACTCGCAGGCGCCGCAAAAACATCATCGGGCGAACCACTTTGGATAATTTGCCCGTGCTCCAAAACCACTAGAACATCAGCCAGGCGACGCGCTTCGCGCATGTCATGGGTGACCAGCAGCGTGCTTATTGCTTGCCCGCGTTGCACCTCTTCGAAGACCTCGTAGAGACCAAGTCGCGTTACCGGATCCACAGCCGAAAATGGTTCGTCCAGCAACAATAGATCTGGTTCAAACATTAGCGCACGACACAAGCCAAGGCGCTGCTGCTGACCTCCTGACAGTTCTCTGGGTGGACGTTGCGCGAGACTCGCCGGCAGTGCCATGGCCTCAAGCAACTCAGCAAAGCGTTGTTGAATGCGCGCCTCTGACCAGCCCTGCAAGCGCGCCACCAGCACAACATTGTCGCGTGCTGATAAGTGCGGGAATAACCCCGCACCCTGCACCGCATAGCCAATACGATGACGGAAATATTGCAACTGATCCTGGGGAATTGGCTCACCAAAAACTTCCACAAGACCCTGGTCTGGATGTTCTAGCGCATTAACCATTTGCAACAAGGTGGTCTTACCACTGCCACTGGCGCCAACAATGGCCGTTGTTTTGCCGCTGGGTAAAATCAGTGACAAGTCATTGAATACGACCAAATCGCCAAAATTCTTGCTCACCCCGTGAAAAGCAACACATGCATCTGCAGATGCCGAGCTGCTACTCACTGTCTGCGCCTATGGGTTCAGGATAGCGATCGGCTAGGGCTAATCCATAATCACGCAGTTGCTGCATCTGTTCGAGCTTGGTTGCTTCGCCTGCAGCCTCTAAGGACTCGCTGAGCTCATCTAGTCGAGTATGAAATCTACACAAAGTCAGCCAATCTCCTTCTCCATGGAGCTTAGCCGCAACAAAGTCCTGCCACTGCTCCTGCTCTTCAGCATCCAGTAATTCCGGCTGACCCCGGGCCTTCATCCGCTGGGCCAGTGGCATCAAGCGGGAGTCACTGAAGTCCATGAAAGGCCAATCACCCTGGCGTCTAGATGCGTGAAAGTGCCGGCAGCGCGAGCGGTCTTCGTCTTGCAGAAAACCTTGGTAAAGCGCCGCATCTACATCCTCAGAGAGCCGCTGCTGCGGCTGCGTATATACACTGCGAATTTTTTGCATTAGTCCAGGCTGCTTGAGCCGCCGCGCCCGCTTCTTGATATCACGCATATTTACCTGCAAGCGCTGACTATTTTCATCATTCAGTACATCAATGGGCGCAATAAACGGGCAGCGATTTATTTTCACCTCCTTCAACGGCGGCCGCACATGCTGACCGGGCGTAAAAAGCTGCTCGCGTATCTCTTCTGCAGATTGCTCAAGCAGCGGCGTAATGTCTTGCGCCAAATCAACAACAACTACCGAATTGGTATTTGTCGGATGCCGTGTCAACGACACCACCGGCGCAACACCAAACCGTTCCCGAGGATTCATTCCACTCACATGCACGAGTAATTGCCCGCCATAGGGTTCCAGCAGCTCACGCACCGCGCGTTTATTGCGCAGCGCAAAATAGTAGTCAAATAACTTCGGTTGCTGTTGCTTTATTAGGCGCGCCATCGCAATTGTCGCGTGCACATCGGCGAGAGCGTCATGAGCATTGCTGTGCCCAATGCCGTTAGCCTTAGTCAACTCCTCTAGCTTATATACTGGTAATCCCTCTGCACTTTGTGGCCAATTAATGCCCTCACGGCGCAATGCCCCAGCCGCTCTAACTAGGTCTAAAAGATCCCACCGTGAGCAACCGTTCTGCCACTCTCGCGCATACGGATCAAATAAATTGCGATACAACCCGTAACGCACAAACTCGTCATCAAAACGCAGGCTGTTGTAACCGACTACACAGGTCTCAGGCACCGTGAAACGACGCATGATCTCTTCCCAAGCCTGCACCTCAGGTATGCCCTCTCGTTGCAGCGTTGCAGGCATAATCCCAGTAACTAAACATGCGTCCGGATTTGGCAATATGTCGTCACCTAGGTGAACGTAGGTGCACAATTCGTCACCCAAAATATTTAAGTCCTGATCAGTACGCAGCCCCGCAACTTGAACCATACGGTCCCATTTAGGATCGGTACCGGAGGTTTCTAGGTCATACCAATAGAAAGAGTTCGCCATGTCCTTTAACCTCGCCGGAGAGACACAACCATACCTGATTATGAAAACCTTAGCCTTGTTGCTCGGTCCCACAGCCGCGATTCTATGCGGCGCCATATTTTATTTCGCTACCGCGAATGTCGCTGCAGCCCTGACCCTAGGCATTACCCTGTGGGTAGTGGTGTGGTGGATCTTTGAACCGATACCAATACCGGTAACCTCGTTATTACCCATGGCCTTGCTGCCAATGTTCGGCGTTCTTAGCGCGAAAGAATTGGGGGCGGCCTATGGCAATCCACTAGTGCTGCTTATGCTCGGCGGCTTTCTGATCGCCACGGCCCTTGAGCGCAGTGGTGCCCATCGCCGCCTCGCGGTTTTTATGGTGCGACTGTTCGGCGGTAACAGCCCACGCCGCCTAGTGCTGGGCTTTATGTTCGCCAGCGCCGCTTTGAGCATGTGGATATCCAATACCTCCACTACGCTGATGTTATTGCCCGTCGCATTGGCGGCGCTAGAAAGCACAGAAGATAAACGCTTAGCCACGCCGCTGCTTTTGGGCATCGCCTATGCTGCAAGCATCGGTGGCATAGGTACCCCAATCGGCACACCACCTAACATGGTGTTTATGGGTGTTTACAATGAAATCAGCGACACCGCTATATCCTTCGGCCAGTGGATGTTATGGGCGCTGCCGGTGGTGCTCATACTGTTGCCTCTGGCGGGTTTCTGGATTACGCGCAATCTTTCTGCAAGCAGCGCGATTGCGTTACCAGAAATAGGCGCGTGGCGGCCCAGCGAGCGACGCGTACTGGTTGTATTTTCTCTTACCGCCCTATTGTGGGTAACCCGCACCGGCCCCTTCGGCGGTTGGTCAGAGCTATTGCAACTGCCCTACACGAACGACGCCATGGTGGCATTTCTTGCGGTTATCGCACTATTCATCATTCCCAATGGCGAGCGTAATAGCGATACCGGTGAATCATCGCGCCTGCTCGACTGGCAGACAGCAGAGCGTATTCCGTGGGGTATGCTACTGCTGTTCGGGGCAGGAATTACCATCGCAACAGCATTTACCAATTCAGGACTAAGCAGTCTAATCGGCACAGGCTTAGAGACCATATCGACACTACCGATACTTTTAATGATTGCGACTATTTGCCTGGCTGTGACCTTTCTCACCGAAGTCACCAGCAATATGGCCACTACGGTACTTCTCATGCCCATTTTAGCCGCTGCCGCGATCGGCGCTGGCATCGACCCTATTCTATTAATGATCCCTGCAGCTATGAGCGCATCCTGTGCTTTCATGTTACCCGTCGCTACGCCGCCCAATGTGGTGACGTTTTCTACTGGACGCTTCTCAATCCAGGATATGGTCCGCGAAGGCTTGGCATTGAACCTGCTGGGCGTTTTGGTGATTAGCTCGGTGTGCGTTTTGCTGCTGCAATAGCCCCCGCCGATGCAAGCTTTGCAGCTGCTCGAGGCGATGCGCCGCCGATAATTTTGTCAGCGCTTCGACTTCGTCGTAAAACTTGGGCCAGTCCTCATTAACCTCTAAAAACAGCTGCGCGAATGCGCTGACCCAATCTGCATAAGTTCCAAGCGATAGCAGCAACGCATTATTAAACCGTTCACCCATGAGAGCGTCAAAACGCCCGTTGCCAAGGTGTCCAATATTTGCGGAATAGCAGTCTTGCCAATGGGCTCGCAGCTCGTCGCGTTGCCGCATACGCTCATCCCTACCCCCTGACTGCTGTTGGTAAAGGTTGGCTAAATCGGCTTTGGCGGCCAAGACAAATGTCTTAAAACGCGCCCATTCAGCCTGACCGCGCCGCCAACGCGCATAACGCTTTGTGTCGTCATCGTCAGCAACGGCGGACAACCATGTGCGTGCGCCCTTAGCGCCGACAAAGCTGGCAAAACTCTCGTTAAAAGCAATATCACCGTTTAGCCAGACTTCGCTGTGTGCTAATTCATGAAACAACAAATTCGCCAATGCCGGCTCACTATAAAACACAAAGCTACTAAGCAACGGATCATCGAACCAACCCAGCGTCGAATAGGCTGCAACACCTCCGACATAGGTATCAAAGCCATTTTGCTCGTAGCGCGCAGCAAAGGCCCGGGCATCTGCCTCATCGAAAAAGCCGCGGTAAGGCGCACAACCGATGAGCGGATAGCACCATTGCTCACTGCGCATGCTTAAGGGCGGCGCGGCAAATACATTCCACACGACATAGTCACGCTCTAGATGCACATACCGCTGGTAGCGATCTGCAACCACTAGGTGCAACTCTGTTTCAGCAAATTCCAGCATCGACTCAATCGTCTGCAACCTAGCGCGCAGCTGTGCCGAAGTGGCTGGGTCGCTTATTACGCTGTTGGTTGGGGTACCACGCAACAGCAACTCACCTTGGCCGAAGATTGCTTGTTGATAAAACCGCAATGACTCACAGCCACTGAATAAGCAACATGCCAAGGCCAAGCAGAAAAATTTTATGCTCTTCATAAGTTGCCGTGATCCGCACACAGTGCCAACATTGTGATAACGATTTCCTGTAGGGTTGCTATGCATCTTCTAAAAGGCGTCTTGGCCTGCGTCGCTCTATTGTTAGCCACTATAAGCGTGTGTTTTGTCCTCGCATGGTGGACGTTCAGGCTGAACTTTACCAAGGGCGCGGCCAGAGCCAAACTGAAGCGCAGAATGGACAACATCATTATCTGGTGGACTAGCTCCAATCGCCTCATGATCAAAACTTTGGGCTTAACAAATGCCCATATCAACTGGCACAACGTTGCGGAAGTGAGGCCCGACCAATGGTATTTGGTGATTTGTAACCATCAAAGCTGGGCCGACATTTTGTTGCTACAAACCTTTCTGCTGGAAACAATTCCGCCGCTCAAGTTCTTTACTAAATCTCAACTAATCTGGATTCCCTTTGTCGGTGTGGCCATGTACGTATTAGGCTTCCCCTATGTAAAACGCGTCAGCCGCGACCAAATCCGCGCTAATCCCGAATTACGCCACGTCGACCGTGACAACGTATTCAAGGCTTGCGAAGGTTTTAATAATCACCCCACCTGCGTACTTAATTTTGTTGAAGGCACTCGTTTTACGGCCGAGAAACATCAACGACAAAACAGCGAATATAGCCACCTCCTGCGGCCAAAGGCCGGCGGCATCGACTATGTGCTGCAGGGTATGGAAGGACAACTGCGCCACGTCGTGGATGTCACCCTCGTGTATCCAGGTGGTGTGCCAACCTTCTGGGACTTCTTACAGGGTAAGTGCAAAGACGTTCATATAGACATAAGACAACTGCCACTACCCGAGTTAACCGGTGTTACGGATCCAGCAAATCGTAAAAGCAGTCTAGCCCAGTGGATGCGGCAAATTTGGTTGGAGAAAGACCAATTGATCTCAAGAACACTAGACGGCGGGGACGCTATCAATTCCCGCTAAACTCCTGCTCAATTCACAGCCGCTGCTGGGCTGAGTGCTCGGCGCAGTTCCTCAAGACGTTGTTCAAGGTCTCGAAACCGCGAATTCGTTGCGATTCTGTAGGCGTCGATCGCAGCTATTGCTTCGGTATTTTCTTCCACCTGAGTATCTATATTAGCGCGCAGTTTTGCTACTGACTGGCTGGTCGTATTGACCTTGTCGACTAGGTCCTGCTGGGCGCGCACCAACTGTTGCAACTGGATCTCAACGCTGGTTAGCTGATCGATCAATGCGGTTTGTTGGGAAAAGGCGTCTTCATGTCGCGCGGTGGCGGCTTTGAGATCCCGGGCAGCGGATTGCAATCCAGTCACTGATTCGTCGAGACCCTTTACTGCCTTTTGGTTGTCTTTGATCCAATCCTTGTTCCGCTCATTCGCAATAGCCCACAGCTTGCGAATCTCGGATTCCCAAAGAGAGAGTTGTTCCTGAGTATCTTCACCACCCTGGGACAGGGCAGTATCTGTTGCTGACAAACGCTGCTCTAAGCGCTGGAGTCGAGTGTTGGCATCGGTCAATCGGGCTTGCTCCGCAATCAGCGCCTGTTGTTGATTGGCGATGAACCATCCGGCTGCGACAAGACCACCAACCAACACCACCATAACCCCATTTAGAAAAACACCGCGGCCACCTTCGGCAGACCTACTGCGTTGCGGACGGCGCCCACCACCGCTCGGTCGATACCCACCGGGTTCGGTCGATAGAGACTGGTCAGCGTCGTTAGTCATACCTTACCAATTCAGTACCGGAGAACAGAGCGGCCATCGACATAGCCGAAGGCCACTCATAATCGAAGCGTCAGTTATAGGTAATACAAGATACCCGCCATAACCACGGTCAAGACGAAACCAGATGTAATAACACCACGAATAGTGGTCAATACACCTTGCTTGCCGACGATCGCGTTGATTTCAATGGCTGCAATAATCGCCAGCGCAATGCCCAGTGCAGTGGTGTTAGCACCAATGCTGCCATTTATTGCGAAGTGTGCGCTTGAACCCATGAAATACAGCATTGGTATCGAGAACAGCGTATTTGTCCGGGACGCCAGTGCTGCTTTAGGTGCCGCGGCCGCGGCCGCAGGATCCGCTTCACCACCCGCAGCAACAGCTTGGTTTGAAGCAATCACAATGCGTTGGTTGGGCCAGATGATCAGCCACACATTAAGGAACATTAGGGTTCCCATAGTCGCGCCCAGAGTAATATCAGGCGTCAGACCAGAGTGCTTGTAGCCCAGCAAAATCACACCCGTTAAGAACGTTAACATCGCACCCCAACGGAACCACCATAGCGCCCGCGGCACCAATTTAGAGAAGGCGTCTACCCGCGCATCGCCCTCTGCTTCTTTAAAGTACTCTGTTTGCACAAAGTTGAAGTAGTACAGCATGCCGATCCACACTACACCTGCCAGCACGTGACCGAAGCGTGCCAAATATTCTACCAATAGTTCCATCGTAACCCCTGTTGTTGCCCCAAAAGCTGCAGACAAGAATAGCTAAACCCCGTCGCTGGTACCAGCGCTGCAGGCGAGTTTCGGTTCTGACAATCCGTATCAAGTGCAGTAATTTTAATTCATGCAAAAAAAACCCGGCTATTGCCGGGTTTTTTCTCGATCGAAGATCGATTTACATCATGCCGCCCATATCTGGCATACCGCCACCAGGCATGCCTGCAGGAGCACCGCCTTCGTCAGGCATTTCACTGATCATGGCCTCAGTGGTGATCATCAGGCCAGCTACAGAAGAAGCAGCCTGCAGCGCAGTGCGAGTTACCTTGGCAGGGTCAAGAATACCCATAGCCAGCATATCGCCGTATTCACCGGTGGCCGCGTTGTAGCCTTCGTTACCGGAGAGGGCCGCAACCTTGTCCAGTACCACAGCGCCTTCAACACCTGCGTTTACCGCTATCTGACGCAGCGGCGCGCTCATCGCGCGGACCGCAAGGGCGATACCCACGTTTTGATCTTCGTTATCGCCATTCGCTGACTGCGCAGCTTCGATTGCACGTACCAGAGTGACACCGCCACCAGGTACTACGCCTTCTTCAACCGCGGCACGAGTAGAATGCAACGCGTCTTCAACTCGCGCTTTCTTCTCTTTCATCTCGACTTCAGTAGGCGCGCCCACTTTGATCACTGCAACACCGCCCGCCAACTTGGCCAAACGCTCTTGCAGCTTTTCGCGATCGTAGTCAGAAGAAGTGTCTTCGATTTCCGCACGGATTTGCTTGATGCGACCAGCGATATCGTCCTTGTTACCTGCACCATCAACAATTGTAGTGTTTTCTTTCGTAGATGAGACACGCTTGGCAGTTCCCAGGTCTTCCAGAGTTGCGCCTTCAAGAGTAAGGCCAACTTCTTCAGAAATCACTGTCGCACCAGTCAGGATCGCGATGTCTTGCAGCATCGCCTTACGACGATCACCAAAACCAGGCGCCTTAGCTGCCGCCACTTTAACGATGCCGCGCATGTTGTTTACTACCAACGTTGCGAGTGCTTCGCCTTCGATATCTTCAGCGATGACCACCAACGGTCGCCCAGCTTTCGCCACGCTCTCAAGCAATGGCAACAAGTCGCGGATATTCGAAATCTTCTTGTCGCAGAGCAAAATGAAGGGATCTTCGTGCTCAGCAGCCATCGAATCTTGGTTGTTGATGAAGTAAGGCGACAGATAGCCACGATCGAACTGCATACCCTCAACGACGTCGAGTTCATTCTCTAAGCCAGAACCTTCTTCAACGGTAATTACGCCTTCTTTGCCAACCTTTTCCATTGCTTCAGCGATGATCTCGCCCACTGCCGAGTCACTGTTTGCAGAGATGGTACCTACCTGAGCAATCGCCTTAGAATCTTCGCAAGGGGTTGCCATGCTTTGGATCTTTTCAACCGCAGCAGCGACCGCTTTGTCGATTCCACGCTTGAGGTCCATTGGATTCATACCCGCGGCAACAGACTTCAAACCTTCTTGCAAGATCGCTTGCGCCAGCACTGTTGCAGTAGTGGTGCCGTCGCCTGCTTCATCAGAAGTTTGGCTGGCCACTTCCTTGACCATTTGCGCACCCATATTTTCAAACTTATCCTTCAGCTCCACTTCTTTGGCAACTGAAACACCGTCCTTGGTTACTGTTGGCGAACCAAAAGCCTTGTCTAAAACTACGTTTCGGCCTTTTGGACCCAGAGTAACTTTTACTGCGTTGGCAAGGACGTTAACGCCTTCGAGCATCAAGACTCGCGCGTCATCACCAAATTTTACATCTTTAGCGCTCATCGCTTTTTTCCTTTTGTCTTAACTACAGTGCGGAGGTCTAACCTTCCAGCACTCCAAAGATTTCACTTTCACTCAAAATCAGGAGTTCCTCTCCATCGATCTTGACCGTGCTTCCGGCGTACTGACCAAAAATAATTTTGTCGCCCGTTTTGACATCTAAAGGACGCACATCGCCACCGTCAGTCATCTTGCCCGGACCCGCAGCAAGGATTTCACCTTGTGACGGCTTTTCAGTTGCAGAGTCAGGAAGCACGATGCCACCAGCGCTGGTGGTTTCCTCTTCCAAACGACGCACGACAACGCGGTCGTGTAAGGGTCGAATG
>MDTB01115806.1_pt1 | contig 34486 bp, 31 predicted proteins | sample 811161 | NCBI WGS metagenome assembly MDTB01 (sample SAMN05326650, study PRJNA326480) | marine metagenome | isolation source: seawater | place: Mediterranean Sea | collected 2009 | reverse complement strand
TGTGACAGCTGCAATAGCCGGAATAATAGAAAATGGCTCTAAAAAAGGAACTCCATCAAGGAATTCTCTACTCCCATCATCATTATACGGATAAGTGGAATCACATTCTTTTGGATAGCAGATACTATCTGGGAATGTAATTGCATCAAAACCAGCAGCTTCAGCAGCCTTTCCGAGTTCTAAATAGAATGATGGATTGCACATAGTTGGATGATATGAAAAACGCATAAATGTCTTACCTTTTTGGTTAATTATTAAAGAAACAACATAATAACAAATGAGGTAAAAAGAAGTAAAAAAATGAACAAAAATTTTGAAAATGGATGTGCTCTGATTGTTGGAGGCAGTGTTGACATTAGCTCATTATGTACAAAAGAGTTTGATAACTCAGATGCTAAGGTTGCTATTACGAATTATGAAAATGAACAGGCTGCTATTTTTTAGAACTTTAGATAATATTCTATCTCTAGTTTAGGCAATTTGGGATGGAGATACTGAGTAGTTTTTACAACAAAATTTGTATCCAGATCAACATAATAAATATTTTCTCTACTCAAACTTAACTCATTGATATATGAATTGATAGTAAATTTTCTTACATCCATTGGATTTGGAAGGTCAATTTGCACAACATCATTGCCGACAGTTTCAAGTGTAAATGTAACGTATGCCATAGGGTCCATAAGCTTTACTGGAGTAGCAATCGTTTCTTCCGAATAAAATACTGGACTGATATTTCTAATATAACTGATGTTATGAGGAAGGCCGGATGTTCTTATTACTTTTCCATTCAGCGTATACAATATTTCACTATCTGCAGAAACCCATTCAAAGACCCCAGAGCTATCAATGGATGATAGAACCATGATAACTCCACGACCCCTCCCAAAGCGTGCCTTCATAAATGAGGAAGTTCTAGAATCTATAATTTCTTGAGTGATAATTAGATCAGGATAACCAATAGTAGCTCCTTTAATTAAAGGAAAAACTTGTTGGTATGAAATTCCAGAACACGAAGAAATTAATAAAGTAGTTATTAAAACTATTCTAAAATCAATCATAAAAATCATCCCATGAATCAAATATGGTAGTAGAACTTTTCCAATCAGTTACGCCCCATAAAGGGAATTGAACATTCAAAGCAGCAGCACCATCTCGTTGAATGGGGCGAAGTCCAAAGGGGGTTAATCCTCTCTGATAAGTACCAAAAAGTGATTCAATTGGAATATTAAAATAAAATCCTTTATCAAAACTTCCTTCGCCAAACTCTTGTTCCGAAATATCAGTCTTTGCAAAAAAAACTCCAAGTCGAAGTCCAGAGGAAAATCTACGAGCAATATCAAAATTGATCCCTGAATCCTTTGCTAAAAACTTACCACCCTTTATCGCAAAAACTATATTAGATTTTGGTTCATGATAGAATAAATTAATATGTCCTGTAACAGTCTTATAATCCCTTAATTCAAAAAGCATGCGGTAATCTCTCTGTTGAACCCACCATAACTCTGCACCAATACCAAAGTTTGAGAAACTTTCTCTATATAAAACCTCTCCTCCAACTCCAGAAAACATTTCCTCGAGTATTCCCCCAGTAATTTTAGTGTAGAAATTTTTGTAGGGTTGTTTAAACCAAGAAAGGCTAGAATGTCTAATATGTCCTTTTCTACTGTTTTTAAGGTACTGCACGATATCAGTTCTTACATGAGGCAGAATACTGTCTGATGCTAATTTTAAACCATCGAAAGTATCATAAAGTCCTACTGTAGCAACAGTAGAAAGAGTAAGACCTTTTCTTAGTACCAATTCAGAATGGTAAGCAATTGCAAGTTCGCCAAAATAAAATCCATCTGGCCCCCCTACCTGAGATCTAATTGAAGGAGTAATTTTTGATAGATTTATAGGAAGCTGGTCATCAGGCACGTATTTATATTCGTTGCGAGAGAATTTTTCTTCAATTATTTTAACTTCTCTCTTTAGCAGATCTGTATTATTTCCTGGTTGATAACGAGCAATTGCAGCTCTTGGAATTTGAATAGAGGACATTGCGGCATTTGCATTTAAATTAGTTATTTTTAAAGTTTCTATTTTATCCGGAAGAACTGAGTCTAGTGTTCTGGCTATTCTTCCAGTCGTTCTACCTGGGCTAAGGTACTTAGACTGTGTATATGTGACTTCAAACTCTGTTTCATCTTCACTTATGCTCGCAGTTTGTAAAAAGAGTTTTCGTTGGCCGAGTTGATAAAGAGCAATACGATAAGTATTTCGCGGCTCTACTGATGCGGCTCTTTTCCATAAATGTGCATCTGGAACTGGCTCATGGGGATCATTCATTTTGATGATTGAATTTTTCTTTGTAAAATTTGCTGCTAAAGAAAAACCAAAACTAATTGTATTTCCTTTTGTATAGCCTAGTTTCAATTGAAAACTATTATTTACAGGATAGACAAGGCCATAGTTAATTCTAGTTTTAGGTGGTTCAATTTCATATAGGAAAAAAGGGTTAGATGGATCAGAAAATCCTTCTTTATCATAATTTGTTGCATCATATTCAATCTTTACTCTCAAGCCTTTTGTGTTTGGGATAACGGCTTCAAGACCTGCAAAAATTCCCATTGGACCACTAAAATAGGTGCCAGGGTTAAACTCTCCTCCGGCTGTATCGCCTTCTAGGGTTCTATTTCTAAAACGTTCGTTTAATTTGATCAACGGATTAGTGAAGTCTTCGCCCAAATATCCCCAACCAAGACCAAGGGTATAATCGATATTATTAAGTTTTTTTGAAGCAACAAGATATTCTGAAGAAAAATAACCAGAACCCGCAAGATCTCTTAATCCAACAGCTAGAGCTGGAAAATTCCTAGTTTCCTTTAAAAGAATAAATTTCGCATCAAAACTTTTATCTTTATATGTTTGAGTACCACTAAACTCAAAAACATTACTGTATAAAGCATTTTCCATGTCAGTGTATTGATATGAAGCTTCAAACCATTCAAATGGATACGCCAAAATGGAGCCGCGTTTATAGGGTTTGTTATCTGTCCAAGAAAAAGCTATGGTTCCCTCAGGAAGAGCTCTTGCAGTTGGCATTTGAATAAGTCCAATGGTTCCGTAGTTAGAATAACTTGGTTGACTTTTTGGGTATATATAGTCATTTAGGCTGGAACAGACATCAAATGACACAATCACCAGTATCAGAAATAAGCAATTACGCTGAATAAAGCTGTATCTCGATCTGAACACGTAAAATGAATTAGTCGTCTACAATTGAATTAAGGGATGCTAGTGAAATAGCTAGACTACTAACTATAGGGGCAACTGTGGTTGCATAATTTAAACCCCTAATCTTCCCAACTTCTCTACTTGCCAAGATAACTGATCCAGGATACAAGACAGGATCACCATAATATTTTCCAAAAATTGCAGGTTTAATTTCCCTGGCCATACCGTTAGGATCAATAATTAGAATGGTTTTATCGCTGAATTTTGAGAACCCTCCTGCTTGATTAATATAATCAACCACTGAAAGAGAGTTAACATACTTGTGCACACCAGGATTTTTTAATTCTCCTAAAAGGAAGACATAATCTGTAAATGGAGGAATATATATCTCATCCTGATTCTCTAATAAAGTATCTTTGAATGGATCATTTTTTAAAGTGTAAGGGTCAAACTCTGCAATCACTCTCCCAGATGGTTCGCGAGATCTTAATTCTTCTAAAATAATTTTCATAGCACCATCAGAGGTAGCGCTATACATTCCAGTTGTTTGGTTTCCCAGATTAGCTGCTAAGAAACTAACAGTATCCTGATAGGTCTTTTTATAAAATTCTTGCTGTACTTCTTTGGTAGATTTTCTTAGCAAGGTACCAGCAAAAGTATAAGCATTTTCTTTAAGTCCGCCTGCTAAATCAATTACTTTAGAGAGTCTATCGCCCTCATCGATGAAGTAAGTGCCTGGATACCTTACCATTCCTGAAATCTTTACTGCCTTGCTAGGGACAAAATCCTGCTTATAAAATGGTACGTAAATATTATCATTATGTTTTGCAAGTTTCTGAGACAAATCATCAACTAATAGAATTTGATAGGAGCTATCCGAATTAGAATTATTTGCTCTATTAGAGAGTATTATTCGAGCATCACTTTCGTCAGTATGAGAAAACCCGCCAGCAAAATTAATTACATTAGCGAGGGTTTCTCCTTCAATGACTTCATAAATCATGGGATTGTTAACACCGCCTGAAACAGCAACTTCTGCACTTTTTGGTCCAATAAAAACAACATCCCCTGACCGCAATCTTGGAAGTGAAGTGTTTGTTCCGAAGATAAACATATCATATAAATCTATGTTATCTAGGACTTGATCGTTTCTAGTAATCCTTATATTTCTAAAAGAGCCATGATCTGCAATTCCACCTGCTGCATTGATAACATGAAGAGCGTTAGAATTTCCAGAGACAGTATAGACTCCAGGAAATTCTATTGCCCCCAGCAAAACAATTTGAATATCTCTTATATTAATCAAGGAAACAGCCGTGTCTGTTCCAAGAATATAACTTTGAACCTTCGCATTAACAGCTTTATTTGCAGCCTCTAGAGTCAAACCGGCTACAAAAATGTTTCCCACAGTCTTGATTGAAATAGATCCATCTCTTTGCACATCTACTTTCAAGTCTAAAGAAAGTTTACCTGTTATCTGGATTCTAAGAATATCACCATAGTCAAGAACATAATCTGGATCAAGATTAGGAATATTTATTGGCATAAACGAGGACTGAACTGAGTTAAAAATAACATCTCCAAAACGCCTTAATTCACTGCCAGCGACATAAGATTTCCCACCCTGAGTGAGTTTATTTCGCAAATCATCAATATTTAATTGCAATTGATTTAAAGTTTTTAGGTTACTTTCTAGCGATGTATCATATTTATGTAGCTTGGCAATCTCACCAGATTTTGGAACAAACTCACCAGAAGCTTCAAGCGCATTAGCATTCAGATCATTTGCAACATCTTGACTTAAGCTTGCCAAGAAATCTGCGTCAGGTTCCTGAGAAAACACTGGTGCTAAAAATATTATTGATGTTAAGAGGAGAAAATGAAATTTACGCATACATACAAATAATAGTTTAAATAATTGGAAATTTTATCATCTTTGTTACTGTGGAGGGCATATAAAATTAAATAATGTATGCGTTTTAAGTAAAAAAACTAGCTTTAATCTTTACCAAATAAATCTTTTGTAAAAACTTTATCCTTATAGGGAATAAGTTTATCATCCATCCGATTTGCAACTATCACCTCGGATTCTTTGACAAATTTACTTAAATTACTAATAACTCTTGAATTAAAAAACTCTGATTCTTGCAGCAGCGGTTCAAATAAAATTACCTCGATCCCTTTTGCCTTGAGGCGCTTCATAATTCCTTGAATGCTTGATACTCTGAAGTTCTGTGAGTTTTGTTTCATGACTAGCCTGTAGATCCCAACCACCTTGGAATTTGTCTGAATAATTTGATTGGCAATATGGTCCTTTCGAGTGGTATTAGAATCTACTATTGCTTGAATAATGTTTTGTGGGACTGATTTGTAGTTTGCAAGTAACTGCTTTGTATCTTTGGGCAAGCAGTAGCCTCCATAACCAAATGAGGGATTATTATAACCTTCACCTATTCTAGGATCTGAGCATACGCCCTGAATAATTTCTTCAGAGCTGAGTGAAAAAATATCAGCATAAGAATCAAGCTCATTAAAAAATGCCACTCTCATTGCAAGATAGGTATTTGAAAATAATTTAATGGCCTCTGCCTCTGAAGGGTTTGTGTAAATCAAAGGCGCATCACTATTTTTTGAAATATCGAGTAGGAAATTTGAAAAAATAATAGAGTGATCATTCTTGGGACCCCCAATTATTATTCTTGAAGGGTTTGTATGATCAAAGATAGATTTCCCCTCTCTAAGAAATTCAGGAGAAAAGAATATTTTATCTGTACTATAAAGATCTTGCATACTTTTTGTAAAGCCGACTGGAACAGTGGATTTAATAAAAATTGGGACATTTTTTATGTTTGTAATTGTTTGTTGAATGCATAGTTCTACGATGCTCGTGTCAAAATGCTGAGTATCAACATCAAAGTCAGTTGGAACAGCTATTATTACAATCGATGCCTTGTCAATGTAATCAGAAAAATTAGTAGATGCTCTGATCGGGTGCTTGCAGGAAGAAATTAAACTTTTAAATTCTTTTTCTGCCTCTATAGGTGATTCATAAGAATTAATTTTCTGAACTTTTGCTTCATCAGTATCACAAATAGCCACTTGATTATTCTGGGCTAATAATAATGCGAGTGAATATCCAACATAACCCGCCCCATATATAAAAATCATAAATTTGCCTCAATAGATTCCAGATATTTCTTAAAAACAATTTTTTCATCGAACATTTTAGCTTTTTTTCGACTAGAAGATTTTAATTTTTGAATATCTAATGCATTCATACCTACCATTTTTTTGAAGCACAAATAAAGGTCCTTAACGTCTTTAGGGTTACATAGTAGACCATTGATTCCATGGTCTACTGTATCTCTGCAGCCCTTCCAATCAGAAGTGATAATGGGCTTGCTCATTGATGCTGCCTCTAGCAAGCACTTGGGAGTTCCTTCATTATAGTATGAAGGCAAAACAACACAATCTGACTGGGCAATAAATGGTCGGACGTCATCCTGAGCGCCTAAAAACTTGATAATAGATTCTTCCTGCCAATCATTAATTTGATTTGCTGAGAGAGAGGATGGATTATTTTCATCAATTATGCCCATTAAATGAAATTTAGTATCAGGAAAATCTTTAAGGGTTAATCGAGCAGCTTCAACATATTCAAAAATGCCTTTCTCTTTCAAGAGCCTTGCTATGAGAATAAAGGTAAAGGGTTGCTCAGGTTTCTTAATAAATAAATCCTCATTAAATGCATCTAAATCAACTCCAGAGCCAGGAAGTAAACGTGCATTGTAATGGTTTGCAATTCCCAAGGATATAAAAAAATCTTTGTCCTCTTGGTTTTGAAAAAAAATAGTTTGAGATTTTTTTAAAGCAAATTTATATGCATATCTTGCAAAATTAAATAGCAAACCTTTAGAGCTAAAAGCTTTACCCAAACCATTAATATTATTAATTACTGGGATGTTAAAAATTTTAGCAGCAATAGAGCCGTATAAATTAGGTTTTATGGTGTAGCCTAGATAGATATCTGGTTTTATCTGAAAAAAATACCAAATGTACATCATCAGTAATTTGAGATCATTGAACATAGATAGCTTCTGACTATTAATTGGCATAGAAATAAGTTGAACATCCAATAGAGCTAACTCTTGAACATATTTATCAGATTGAGCCAACACAATAACTTCATAATTTTTGTGCTGCAAGAATTTTATAAGGGTCGCCCTAAAATTTACTACATTCCAAACAGTGTTGATTGATAGAATAATTTTTTTTCTGGTGACCACTTCTAGAAAATCCAAAAATTATAGGGTATCCAAAGTATTGCATAGGTTGAATATGACAACCATATAAACAACTGTGCACCGTATACAATCAAAATGATCAATGCTGATAATGGGAACGGTTTCAAAATATAAGGCAAGGCAGAAAATATGAATAATTGTATAGGCGTAAAAAATAGTGCAAATCGATCAATAATAGTGGTTGAAGGAAACACAAATAACATTAAAAATAGAAAAAAATTGATAGCAGCCATAGCATCAAAGATTAGTTGAATATGCGAGGGTAGATTCACTTGTTTTCTGTATAATAAGTAGAAAATTGATGCAATAAAATTTAAGGTGACCCTTATAAAGGCTCCGCCTGAATCCATACCGCCATCCCTAAGATACAAAGCAACCTGTGCATCTATATAACTACTAACAAATACAAAATAAAATAAAGGCGCGAGAAATAGTAGTGCTGTAAAGACGATCAATCTATTTTGTAATCCAAGCAGTGCAAGTGGTAATAAGACAATGGCACTTTTATGAAAACTCATCGCGAAAAAGATATATACAAAAAACATAATATTTTTTTTCTTAAAAAGGGAAGTGAGAGCAATCAAACCAAAGCCTAAGGCAGCACTTTGACGTGTGTAGTTCATTCCCATAACTATTACTAAAAAAGATATTGAAATTGCCAATGCTAGCCAGGGTGAAGGCATGGTCTTGCAGAAAACTGCAAGCCCTGTTATGAAAATTAAAGCTGATACAAAATTAACAAAAAAAATACTTCCATCAAAGAGTTTATAGCTAAGCCAGTTAAGTAGACCATATCCAGGATCCTGCTCATCAAACACTTCTTTAAATGTTATGTTTTCATAGGTAAGTTGAAATATAAGATAATTCCACCAATCAACACCATTTTCAAATCTAAGACCAACAAAAATTATAAGAACAAAACAAAATAAATAAAAAATAGATTTTGCAAGCGCAGAGTTAAGCTGGATATTTGCTATTGCAAGAAATGCTGGAAAAAGAAAAATTAAAGCATATAGAATCATTTATTGACTATCCATCCATAACATAAACATGAGGACGCTCCATAAAAATAAGTCCCAATTAGCTCTTCCTTTTTGATGCTCTAGCCATCGATCTCTAATTAATTTTGTATTTAAAAGCCCGTCTCTATTAAGCTTTTCTTCAGTTAATAAAGAATTTGCCCAATCTTTTAAAGGCCCATTGATCCATGAACCAACTGGAACACCAAAACCCATCTTAGGTCTCTCAATAAGCTCTCTAGGAATTAGCTTAAATAACGCTTGTTTCAATATCCACTTAGAATCCCCACCCCTAACTCTTAAATTTTCTGGTAGTCCAAATGAAAACTCTACTAATTTATAATCGAGGAATGGAGCTCTGGTCTCAAGGCTATTTGCCATAGATGCTCGATCTACCTTTACCAAGATATCGTCAGGCAAGTATTTCATCGCATCTAAATATGTCATTTTTTCCATCAAAGACCCTGGATAAGTTTCAAAATCGTGGAATACTTCTAAGTGATCCGAAATTACATTTTCATTGATAGCCGGGTGATTTGAGTTGTCTATCTTAGACAAGCTTCTTATTAACTCTTGAGAATCTTTAATATTAATTAGTCTGCTTGAAATTTTAGTGACTTTATCATTTAAATTTTTTGGTAAAAAATTTATTAAATCTATGCCCTCTAATATATTAAATAAGTTAATTTTTTGCCCAGCATTTAGCAATTTTCCTGCAAAGTTGCGTGCTTGATATGGAAAACCATCAAAAGATTCCCACATTTTCAAGAATACATGCCTGTTGTAACCTCCAAATAACTCATCCCCCCCATCACCAGACAATGCTACTGTTACGTTCTTTCGTGCAATTTTTGAGACAAGATAGGTAGGAATTTGCGATGGGTCAGCAAATGGCTCGTCATATATTTTTCCCAAGTCGGGAATAACTCCAAACGCCTCATCAGCAGAAACATAATGTTCAACATGGTTAGTTCCAAGAAAATTAGCAACTTCCTTGGCATGCTGCGCCTCGTTAAAACTTTTGTCATGGAACCCTATTGAGAAAGTATTGATTGGGTGCATTGAATTCTGTTGCATCAATGCAGTAACTATAGAAGAATCGATTCCTCCAGATAAGAAAGAACCAATAGGCACATCAGAAACCATCTGTTTCTTGACAGATTTACTTAAAATTTCTTTTAAGTCAATTATTGCTTGATTAGGATGTTGATTGTAATGTTCTCTTTTTTTTGTATCGAATGATGTTCTTAACTCCCAGAAAGGCATTGAAGAAATTTTATTTTTAGTTTCAGCTAAATCTTTTTGAGAAAACTCAATGAGATGTCCGGGCAATAGTTTGTATACTTTTTTATAAATAGATTTAGGCCCAGGAACGTAACCGTGTTGAAAATAAAGATCTAATGCATCTGAACAAATTTCAAATTTACATCCACTTCCTTTAGTAAGTGCTTTTAACTCAGAAGCAAAAATTAATTTGTTATCCTGAACACTATAAAACAATGGTTTTTCGCCCATCCTATCTCTTGCTAAAGTAATTGATAAACTTTTCTTATCCCAAAGCGCAAATGCAAACATACCGTTTATGATTTTCATGGTTCTTTGTAATCCAATTTTCGATATTGCTTCTAAGAGGACCTCTGTATCTGAACCACTAACAAGATTTTGAAGACTTAATTCTTTTGTAATTTCCCTATAGTTATAAATTTCACCATTAAAAATAATGACGAATCTACCGCATTTAGAAAGCATTGGTTGATTTCCGTTTTTACCTAGACCTAAAATAGATAACCTTCTATGCCCTAAGGAGATAATGTTTGATCTATCAGTCCACTGACCTGCAGCATCTGGTCCCCTATGAATTAATTGCCTATTCATAGCTTCTACAAGTTCAGAAATATTTTGCGTAGGAAATTGACATAAAATCCCAGATATTCCACACATGATTATATTTCCTTATGTAAGCATTTTATTTGCATAAAGGGCATAGCATGCTTTGGCTTTTTTTAATCTTGACTCCGCACTTACATATATAGCTATAGTTTTTCGCTGGTGATCCTAGCACCAATTGATTTTCTTCAACATCTTTAGTAACAAGGCTTCCGGCAGCTACCATACAAAATTTTCCTAATTTAATACCGCAAAGTATGGTTGCATTCGCTCCAATAGATGCCCCTGAACAAACATGAGTTTTAATTATTTTAAAATCATTATTAAATGCTCTGGGTACCAGATCATTTGTAAAAACTGCATGTGGCCCAATAAAACAATCTGATTCAATCGTAACTCCTCGATAAACAGAGACCCCATTTTGAATCTTGACACCATCACCAACTGAAACATTGGTGTCTATATATACTCCTTTTCCAATGTTGCATCCTTTACCAATTTTTGCACCAGGCATTACCTGAGCTTGATGCCAGATTCTAGTCCCATCACCAATGCTGGCATCTTCAGAAACATCAGCAGTAGGATGTATAAATATAGATTGAGGCATAATAAAAGGTATTTTAAACCAAATTGGTCATAGGATGTATCGATTGTGTGAAAGTCTATAACGCTCTAATGACTGATTCTGAGATAAGTTTAATTTCTTCATAAGTCATATATGGATGAAAAGGCAGGCTTAATGTTTGCCTGCTTATCATTTCAGTTACATCAAGTTTTGATGCGTGATGATGATATGCAGGATGCAGATGAACGGGGGGAGTATAATAGCTAACACTTGGAATGCCATCTGCTTTTAATTTTTTTTGTATGGATTCTGGAGAGCTTTTTATAAATTTAATGGTGTACTGAGCATAGGCAGATACCATGTCAGATTTAATGAATGGGATTATTATTTCAGAAGTATACTTTGAAAAACTTTCTCTATACATTTCAGCAACATTCTGTCTTAGCTGAATCTCTTTATCAAAATTATCTAACTTAACATTCAAAATAGCAGCTTGAATTTCATCCAATCTGCTATTAAATCCTGCAATCTGGAAAACTTTATTCTCGTCTTGCCCATGTCTTGCCAATAATTTACATTGCTTAAAAAGCTCTTCATTATTTGTAAATATTGCGCCGCCATCACCATAACAACCAAGGGGTTTAGATGGAAAGAAACTTGTAGTAGATACGTCAGCATATGAGCATGATCTGACACCGCTGGTCATTGCCCCAAAACTTTGCGCTCCATCCTCCAAAAATTTAATACCAGCATTTTTTGCAACACCCTGTAATTCATGCAGATCACATGTTTGACCAAATATTGAGACGCCTATTATTAGTTTAGTTTTGGAGTCAATAAGACTGTTTACATTTTTAGAGCAAATATTAAAAGTATCTTTATCAATATCTGCAAATCTTATTTCGGCACCGAGCATCTCAATAGTTTCTGCTGTGGACACCCAAGTATAGGATGGCAGAATAACATTGCAATTAGAATCTATTCCCATTGCTATTTCTGCAATGTGGAGCGCATCAGTACCATTGGCTACAGTCAAACAATATTTTGACCCAACATACTCTGCAAGCCTGCTTTCCAATCTGCTGACTTCTTTGCCAAGTATAAAACTTGATGAATTTAATGAATTAGATATAGCTTCATTAATCTTGTCTTTGTAATTTAAATACTGTTTATTAAGATCGATAAATTGCATAAATACTCCATTAATCTTTCGATATTATGAGGAATTTAAAAAGAAAAACAAATCAAATTAACGCTATTTTTCTAGCGATGCTACAAATCTTTGCATTAGTTCAGAGTGCATTATTGCTTCCTTAAATTTCTTATTAAAAAAAATAATTGAGGCATAAGTTATTAATAAGAGTAGTCCAAAAATTAAAAATATTGCTAGTCTATCCTTCAGTGAAATTATTACGAAATAAAATAAGCTTGAAATGAATATACTAAGAGCAACTGGGTAGAAGAATTTTTTAAAAAAGAATAACTTTGAACTAATTTCTAAAATTACAAACGCTTTATAATTGAATAAAGTTAACATCAATACCCCAAACAAGGCAATCAAAAAGGCGGCTGCAATTGATCCATACATGGATGTAAAAATAAGCAAGCTTGGGCCAATTAGCATTAGGCTAACGAAGTTTACTTTAATAACATATCTCAAGATTCCTTTTGCATATAATACAATCAAAGCCGGAAAAGATAATGCAGAAAAAGTTGTTCCGATAATCAGGACCATCAAAAGGTTTTTTGTATTTGCTGTTACTTGAATATCATTTGTCCATAAAAATAATAAAGGCTCAGAGTAAAGAAAGATAATTATTGCAATAGGGATGATTGCTGCACTTAATATTTCAAAACATTCGAAGAATTTTGCTCTGAGTTCTTTTATTTGATGGTCTTGATTTAAGCTACTAAATTTAGGCCAAAATACTTGTATTATGGGTGTGGTAAGCCTTGACAGACTCAATGCTACAGTAAATGCAAGCATGTAATAGGCAAAATCTTCTAAAGAAAGAATCTTACTTAAAATTACTTTGTCTATTTGGGAGACTATTAAGCTCAAAACGGTAACCAAAAACATGCCCCCTAGATAATTCTTTATTTTAATTAAAGAAGCAATCGAAAACTTAGACCTAATGGTTGAAATTTTTTTGAGATTAAAGAATAGAATACTTTTAGAAGCCAAAACTTGCAAAATAGCCCAAGCAATCTGCCATAAAAAGAAAATCCTTATATCCTCATAGGAATATAACAAAGGTAATACCCCAAACGTTCGAACGGTACCAAAAAATGAATTCAATATAGAAAAGGTTATATGCTTTTGAAAGCCTATCAACCCATTCATATAGAGCCCAATTGGGACTTGAAAAAATGTTAAAAGCAATATTAATGAAATTGTTTCAGAAATCAAAGATGGATTAAGAGACTCTCCCGCAATCCATGAGTTGTTTCCATAATTTAAGAGATATAAAAAGATGAGAGCTACTAATAAAATGATTGGCCAATAGACGACCTCAAGCGAGAAGAATAAATCTTTAATTTTGAGACGCATAGAATCATTAGCATTCATACTAGCAATTTCTCTAGCAGCTGCAGATGAGAAACCTGAATCAATAACACCTACGATAGCTAGTATAGTTATATAAAATCCGATTAGTCCATATGATTCTATTCCAAGAAATTTAATATATAAAGGCGTACATATTAGAGTGGCAAATGTAAGCCATAAATTTGAAATTAGGGTAAAAGAGATACTTTTAAAAACAGAATCACTCAAATGACATTAATTCCATATAAAAAATTTTCACTATAATTTTTTTAGATATCCCGAAGGAGCTACTGAAAAGAAAATTTTAGAATCTATAGAGTCATCAATACAGAAAACCTCTTGATCTTGTACAAAGTCCAAAACAGCTGTTTTAGGATTTTGAGATTTATCCCATGACTTGCCTTCATTGAATTTTTCATCCAAGTCATCTATAACTGAGTCAAAAGCAACGATATAACTTCCTTTTGTTACAAATTGAGAATAAAGTTTCAGTTCTTCTAAGACATGATCATGAGAATGATCTGAGTCCAAGAAGACCATGACTGATTTAAAACTAGAAATTTGGGATTGAATATAATCTATTACTTGATTTGAAATACTAGAATGTTGAATAAGTTCTATATAACCAGATAAATGATGGGCTTCTATTTTTTTTCTATTGTGATCTCTAATATCAATATCTATCCCCATTACTTTTCTAGATGAATTTCGTGGATCCATTAAAGTATTGGCATCATAAGCTTCTTTCATATCTATCATTGCTAACATAGAAGCTGATTGAATTAAGCTGCCTCCTCTAGCTACGCCTGTTTCAATGATCAGATCTGGCTTGACTTCCCAAATCAGCTCTTGAACAGCTGTCATGTCTTGAGGGAATTGAATTATCGGAAGTCCAAGATAATCAAAGTTATACTCATAATCATTTTCGGTAAGATAATGTAAAAGTTTACTTTTTAACTCTTCATCATGAGAAAAATTATTAATCCTATTTTTTCTATCTTGATAGAATTCTTTTATGTCATCAGTCATTGATTTGCTTCCTATGATTTGAACTGTGCAATTATATTACATGTAAATTGCATGAGCGAATAAAATTAGTTTATGAATCTTTTATGGTAGCTTTAATAACATTAATTACCCTTTCTTGATCCTCATAAGTCAGCTCGTGATAACTGGGTAAATTTATTGCTCTTGTTGGTATATCCCATGAGTGAAAATTATTCTCTATTGAATTAAACATATCGAAAGAGCTTAATGGCCAAAAAAAGACTCTTGCATCTATATTGTTTTTCTGGAAATTCTCAACGAGCATTTCTCTGGAAATATTTAGGGATTTATCTAGCACAATATTATTTATCCATGCGCCTATTTTACAACCTTCCGATTCGTAGTTAATTGCAACTCCATTCAAATCACTCAAAAGCTCTTTGTAGTTAAAATAAATTTCTCTTTTTCTGGATATCAATTCTTCGATTCTATCCATTTGCGCACAACCAATCGCAGCCTGAATATTTGAAATTTTAAATTTAAACCCGACCTCATCAGGCCAAAACTGCTTCAATTGAGTTGGAGATCGACCATGATTATTGAGCTGGGAGACTCGATCAAAAATCTCCTTATCATTTGTCACAAACATTCCTCCCTCACCTGTGGTAATTGTTTTTGTTCCATGAAATGAAAACGTACCAAATTTACCAACAGATCCAGCTTTATTATCATAATACTCACTTCCAATTGCTTCAGCAGAATCTTCTATAATTGGGATATCATATTTTTTTGAAATAACTTGAAGGGCTGATAGATCTGCTAAATTTCCATAAAGATGCACTGCTAGAATTGCTTTTGTTTTATTGGTAATTGCTTTTTCAACAAGGTTTGGATCTATACACCAAGTTTTTGGGTCTATATCTACAAAAACTGGAGTAGCCCCAAGATGGACAATAGGCGCGACTGATGCAATCCAATTTGTATCAGCTAAGATAATCTCATCTCCTGGCTTAATGCCCAATGAATAAAAACCTAAATGAAGAGCTCCTGTGCAACTTGATGTAGCATGAGCATATTTAACACCAAGATGGGCAGCAAATTTCTTTTCAAATAAATCAATATACTTATAACAATCCTCCCCCCAACCATTCTTAGCAGCATCATTTGCATACTCTATTTCTAAGTTTGTAATAGAAGGCTTTGTATAAAAAATTTTATTTGTCATATAATTTTTAGCTCAGGTATCGCCACAACAAATTTGGCTTCTTCTTTGATCATTGGCTTAGCAATTTTTTGAATCTCGTCTGCAATATTCCAGGGAAAGATAACTACATAGTCAGGATCAATTTCACTAATTCTGGAGGGTTCCAAGATTGGAATATGGCTACCGGGTAAAAATTTATTTTGTTTTGACTCTGCTCCATCAAACACATGAGATATGAGATCGGGTGTAATACCTGAATAATTAAGAAGTGTATTTCCCTTTGCAGCTGCGCCATAACCAACAACTATTTTATTGCCAGCTTTCTGCTCTAACAAAAACTTTAATAAGCTATTTTTTATATAATCAACTTTTGGTTGAAAGTCATCATATGTTGACTCCATGCAAATTCCAAAATCTTTTTCGCAATCTAAGAGTTTTTTTACAGACTGCATTTCTTTTATAGAACTTGAATCATGGCAACCATAGACTCTAATACTTCCGCCATGAGTAATAATCTCCTCAACATCAAAAATTCTTAAACCTGCCTTACTAAATATCTTTTGGACTGCATGCAGCGAAAGATATGAATAGTGCTCGTGATAAATTGTATCAAATTGACAAAATTCAAGAAGCTTTAATAAGTGAGGAAACTCCAAAGTAACGACACCATTTGATTTCAGAAGTGTTGCTATACCAGAGGTAAAATCATTTATGTCAGGCACATGCGCAAAAACGTTGTTCCCAAGAATCAAATCACATTGCATATCTTCTATTACAAGTTCTTTTGCAAGCTCAGTTCCAAAAAATTCTTTAATATTTTTGATTCCTAGTTTTTCAGATGCTTCAGCAGTACTATGCGTGGGCTCAACTCCAAAACATGGAATATTTTTTTCTTTAAAGTTTTTCAAAAGGTACCCATCATTCGAGGCTAACTCGCAAACTAAGCTAGAACTATTCAAGTTTAATCTCTGTTCGATCATCTCTACATATGACTTCGCATGCGCAAGAAAGCTTGAGGAGGCACTAGAAAAATATGCATAGTCAGCAGAAAATAACTCTTCAGGAGAACTAAAATCCTCTGTTTGAACTAGCCAGCAAGAACTACAAACACCAACCCTTAGTGGGTAATAATTTTCTTTAACACTTAAAGCTTCTTTTGAAAGATAGCCATTAGAGACAGGAGCAAATCCCAAGTTGCATAATTCCAAAGAAATTTTACTTTGGCAGTGCCTACATTTCATTTTTAATCTCCTCGATAATTTCTTTAGAAAGTCTTGGTAATGTTTTATCTTTTTCTGAACAAACAGCAATTTCTAATGGCCAAGTAATTTTAAGAGTTTTATCTAAGTGATGAATCCCAAATTCTTTATCTTTTGCATAGTTATGTGAGTGAATATAGAGCATTTCAACATTGTCAGACAATGTTTGGAAACCATGTGCAAACCCAGCCGGAATTAATAGGGAAGAAAGGTTATCTTGAGATAATTCTTCAGCATGCCATTGCAGAAAAGTATCTGAATCTTGCCGAAGATCAACAGCAACATCAAAAATCTTCCCTTTTAAACAAGTCACTATCTTTGCTTCAGTTTCCGGAGGCAACTGCAGGTGCATACCTCTGACAGTACCTTTTTTTGCAGTATGCGATAAATTAATTTGTTGTATAGGATAATTCCAAGCTTCGGCTAAATGAACAGATGAAAAGACTTTATGAAAAGCGCCTCGTTTATCAAAGTAATTATCGCGAGTAAGCAATTTCAAGCCTGACAATTTCAAATTTGTAATGCTAATTTTACTCATTAAAATACTTCTCTATGTCAGCAAGGCATAGTTCATAAGCATTCTGTCCATCATAGTATGATTTATACCATTTAGCGGTATAAGCAATAGCAGATGAAATCTTCCATGTTGGTTTAAAATTTAGCAGGTCTTTTGCCTTGGTTATATCTAAAGTTAACAAACCAGATTCATGAAAATTACTGGATGCAGCATCAACTTTCACTTTCCCGTTAACATAATCATTCTGCAATATCTTGATAACATCTTCTACTGACATAGCGTCATGAGAATTTGGTCCAAAGTTAAATGGGCCTGATAATAAAGGATTCTTGGATATTGATTGAGCTAATTGAAGATATCCAGTGAGTGGCTCAATAACATGCTGCCATGGCCTGATTGCTTGAGGTCTTCTGATTAATAATTCCTTGCCATCATTCCAGTGCTTTATTGCATCTGGTATCAATCTATTCTTTGACCAATCTCCACCACCGATAACATTTCCAGCTCTTGCGGAAGCTATCGGAATTTTTAGATCATTGAAAAAACTGCATCTATAGCTCTCTATTAATATTTCGCACGCTGCTTTGCTTGAACTATAGGGATCAATGCCGCCAAGAGCATCGGTTTCTCGGTAGGGATACACCCACTCTTCCATTTTGTAGACCTTATCAGTGGTAATAAATACAGCAGCCTTAATATCATTAAAATCTCTTATTATTTCGAGCATATTAGCTGTACCCATTATATTAGTTGAGTGATTAGATATAGGTTTTATGTAACTTTCCAATACTAAAGATTGCGCTGCTAAATGAAAAATAAACTCAGGCTGAATAGTTTGAACAATTTTCCTTGTTCTTTCGAGATTGGCAATGTCGCATATAAAGCTTTCAGTGAATGATTCAATATTAGCTGAAGCAAATAAGTTTTCCTGCGATTCAGGTTCTAGACTAATCCCAGATACATTTGCACCGAGTCGGTGAAGCATAATTGCAAGCCAACTACCTTTGAACCCGGTATGACCTGTTACTAAAACTTTTTTTCCAAGCCAGAAATTACTGAGTTGGTCATATGTTGAGTTCATTTAAGACCAGGACTTCCATGGAGGATTGGTTGCCCAAAGCTCCTCTAAATAATTTTTATCTCTTAAGGTATCCATCGGTTGCCAAAAGCCATCATGCTTGTACACCATTAGATTCTCATCATTAACTAGTTTCAGGAGTGGCTCTAATTCCCAACTAGTTTCATCATTATCAATAAGATCAATTACCGAGGGGGATAAAACAAAAAAACCACCATTAATAATAGCACCATCTCCTTGCGGTTTTTCTTCAAAGGACTTCACAGCATCTCCTTCATTCACAATTGCTCCGTATCTGCCTGGCGGAACAACCCCGGTAATTGTTGCCAACTTATTATGAGAACTATGAAAATCTATTAAGCTTTTAATGTTTATATCTGAAACGCCATCTCCGTAAGTAAAGCAAAATGCATCTTCATCTTTTAAAAAATGCTTTACTCTTTTGAGCCTGCCACCTGTCATGGTATTAGTGCCTGTATCTACTAGGGTAATTTTCCAAGGTTCAGAATAATTTTCATGGATTTCAATATCATTTTCTTGAAGATCTATGGTGACGTCTGATCTATGTAAGAAATAATTTGAAAAATATTCTTTTATAAGAAAACCTTTGTAACCGCAGCAAATAATAAAATCATTAACACCATGAGTAGAATAACCTTTCATAATATGCCAAAGAATTGGCATTCCACCTATTTCAATCATAGGTTTTGGCTTTAAATGGGTTTCTTCGCTTATTCTAGTGCCTAAGCCCCCTGCTAAAATTACTGCTTTCATAGTTTTATTTTTTGTTCAGCCATTTCAGCTATTTTAACTGCTTTAAACCCATCATGGATAGTGGGAAGAGATAGAGTTACATCCAGATCTCCAGAGGCTAACATAATGAAATCATCCAGCTCAATTTTGAGAGGTTCGTTTTTTTTAAGATTAATCATGCATTCTCCAGAATTTTTAGAAATCTCTGAAAATTCAAAAAATGATAAGAGATTTTGTTGGGACTCTTGTTGAAGAAGTTCTTGATTGAGTGGATAAAATTTGATTTCTTGAAGAATTAAATCGCCAACTAGCATTCCATTTTCGCCCATTATTGTAATTTTTCTAGATTTCACAGGTGTTAACCAATTTACATGAACATCACAATTAATGTCTCCAGATTTTAAGGCAATGGTGGCAGATGAAATAGACTCAGAATAATGGCCATGTGCATATAAAAATTCTAAATCAGTGCCAAGAATAAATTGCAATATATCAAAGTCGTGAACAGCTAGATCAAAAATTGCTCCCCCTGCCTTCATTTTATTAATCGGGCTACCTCCAACTCTCTGTGTATTAATATGGTAAATCAATCCTAAAAAGTCTTCTGATAACATTTTTGTTAAGTGTTTAATTACAGGGTTATATCTCTCAACATGGCCAACCATTACCTCAATATTAAATTTCTTAGCCTCATTCATCATCTGCTCCGCCTCAGCAAGTGATGCAGCTAATGGCTTTTCTATAAATGTGGGTTTTTCTAAAGAAACTATTTTACTAAATACCGATTGGTGGCTTGACGTTGCAGAAGCAATGATAATGCCATTAATTTGATTTGATTCCTCTGAATCAACAAAAGCATCTAGGTCATGAATCGGACTCATCTTAGGGTTAGATTCGGCATGATCATTTACTACGTCTGAATTGACATCATAGATATATAGATTTAGAACAGCGGGGTTTTCGGAGAGTACTCTTAAATGATTTTTTCCCATCCCTCCCAAGCCTATTAATAAAATTTTCATTATTTTTTATTTTGTTCCTATGCCAGCAAAAGATTTAAATTTGAATACACGTTAACTTTAATCAGAAAATTTTTTAACTGAAAACTATTATAAATGATTGGATGAGTAAATTGGTCATTCAAAACACCTCAACTTCAATTAATCTAGAGAACTGATGAAGTATGAACACTAGACTCTAAACCTGCCTGTAAAGATATGAGATTAGAGTAATTTAGTAATTCAAGGATCTTTCTTGGAGAACCCATCAGACTACCAGGAGTGCCATCAGTCATTAAAAGGTTTGGTTTTACTTTTAGGGTTTGGGCAAGAATGCTGACTATTTCAGCAAGGCTAGTTTGCTCTAAACCAGATAGATTAAAAATATCACCACTTCTGCATTCAAATGAATCGAGTAACTGCACCATAAGTTGAGCAGCATCAGAAATATACAACGGGGTCAAGAATATTCCTTTTCCTCCAGCGAGAGAAATTTCATCATTGTTTTGTAAACGCTCAATCATTTGAGCAATAAGCATATTTTTTTGCATTGGACCGTAAACAGTAAACACTCTCAAAATTGACGTATGAAAGTCCCTTGAGAATTGACCCACTAACATTTCAGCAGAGGCTTTTGAAGCAGCATAAAGAGACATTGGTTTAACCAACGAGCTTTCTGTTAGAATTTCTGAAGATGATTCGTAAACATTTGCTGTTGACGAGTAGATAAACTTCTTCGCCCCAGCTTTCTTCGCCCAATTTAAAAGGTTGAATGTTGACAAGGTATTAATATCAAAAATATCCTGGCCATTATTCACAGGATCTCTATAAAAATTTGATTGGGCTAGGTGCAATACTAAATCTATTTTTCTTGGCAGGATATGAGAAATATCTTTTGCTAAATTACCCACAAGCATATTAACCCCCGAACTCTCTGATGGCGTGTTATGAAATAGCGCAAATATTTCATAGTCCTCTTTAAGCAATTCAATTACGTGAGAGCCAATAAAGCCGCCGGCACCAGTTATCAGTATAGTTTTTTTCATGAGCCAGAATATTCCGATGGAGAAAATTGTTTCAAAAATTCACCCATATATAGAAATGACCATATAAGCAATCTAGAATTATTTTTTCCTGACATATGATCTGCAATTATCTCATCAATCATTCCCGTATCCATAATTGAATGAAATAACTTCTTGTTATCATGAATATGGTTCAAAACGAAATCTGAGCTCTGATCTCGAAACCAAGTTGCATCTGGTGAAGAGAAGCCTTGCTTGCGCGCATTTTGTATTTCACGAGGGACGTATTCTGCTAGCATTTTTCGTAAAATCATCTTCCCGTCTGTATGCTCAGCACTAACTTGGTCAACTTGAGAGATACTTTGATCAAGCTTAGTTTTAAAGGAGGAGAACTCCCCTAACTTTAAATGTACTGGGCATTCCATAGCAAAATTTACAAGATCATTATCCATGAATGGCACTCTTGTCTCTAGCCCATGGGCCATACTAATTTTGTCTTCCACCACAAATAAACCTTGAAGGAATGTTTTAGCTTCGAAAGTTAAACACTCATTTGCAATAATTTCGGGAGTTAATCCTCTGTATTGTAAATCAGCAAAGTATTCGTTATAGACCCTCCTTGGTCTATCTAGATCTATATTAAGTGGAGCAAATAATTTTTTAAGTTGCATGGGCTCTAAGAGCCTATTCCAGCTTAAAAAGTGACTGTCTAAAAAATCTTTTTTATTAGCTAGGTCTAAAACTGGATAATATCTCCATGGGTATCCTGCAAATAACTCATCTCCCCCAGCTCCAGACATTACAACCTTTAAATGAGAGCTGGATAAAGAGGCTGCATAAAAGTTTGGATAACTTTGTCCAACTCGTGGTTCCTCAAGATGATAAACAAGCTGACTTAAACATTTTTCAATGTCACTTGGATAAATTTGTGTCTCGAAATGATTTGTGCCAAGAAATGAAGAAGCTAACTTAGCTCTTTTCGTTTCATCAAATTTTTTTTCTAAATTTGAAACATTAGTAAGATCAAATCCACAAGTGAATGTTTTAAAGTTCGAAGATTCTCTCGATGCAATGGCAGTAATAGAACCGCTATCAATTCCACCACTTAAGTAAGAGCCAATCTCAACATCACTTACCATTTGTCTTTTTACTGCCTGTTCAAATAGCCTTTTTAACTCAAGCTCACACTCATTTGCATCAATGGGATGAGTTGGTTCTTTAAATTGATAGTCCCAATAAGAGTAAATATTGAGGATAGGTTTTTTTGAGTTTAAGTTAAGCTCGCCATAACTCCCACTTGGAAACATATGTATCCCTTGAAAAAAAGTTTTATCTGAAATGATATTTTGGAAGGTAAAATACTCATATATACCATCCAAATCTAGCTTTGGATTACATGATTGACTTGCAAGAATAGCTTTTTGTTCTGATGCAAATCTAAATAAATTATCTTCATGTGAATAATATAAAGGCTTAATTCCATAGCGATCTCTGGCAAGGTAGAGCTTATTTGCAGATACATCATAAATACAAAGAGCGAACATTCCATTAAGTTTTAAAAAAGAACTGACGCCCCACTTATGAAATGCATATAGCAGCACCTCGGTATCCGATGATGAAGAAAATTTATATCCAAATTCTTGAAGTTCAGCCCGTAATTCTTGGAAATTATAAATTTCTCCATTATATGAAAGAATTAAGTTTCCGTCAGAACTGGCCATTGGTTGCTTGGCGTTATCTGATAAATCAAGAATAGACAGCCTGCGGTGACCAAGCCCAACATTTTTATTTGTCCAGTTACCTTCTCCATCAGGGCCCCTATGCTTAATAGCATGAGTCATAGTTTTTAAAAGGCTAGGTGAGATATCATAGCCTTGAAGATTAATTAAACCTGTAATTCCACACATAAAAAGAGTGTTATTGAGTTGGCTGCATCAAAGATATTAAGATAGCACTTGAGCTGATCTCCATTCTATAAGCTGATTAAGGCCCTCATGCAAATCAATTTTAGAAGTAAAGCCAATTTCATTTATAGCTTTTGAAGGATCTCCTATTCTATTTTTTACTAGAGTAGCAGAACTATTAGGTAAGTAATTAATTTCTTTTGTGCAGCCAGTTAGCTCAATTAGTATTTCTGCAAGTTCTTTAAGAGAGGTTCTTTTGCCAGTTCCTACATTATAAAATTCATCATTTGCTTTAGATTTCATGGCACAAATATTAGCAGTTGCACAATCTTTAACAGCTACAAAGTCAAAAGCTTCAGACCCATCGCCCATAATCGTAGGACTCTCTCCTTTATCTATGGCATCAAGCATTCTCATTATCACAGCAATGTAGGCACCTTTGTAATCTTGTCTAGGTCCATATACATTCATATAACGTAGGCCTACAAAATTTAAGCCATACCTGTGGTGATAGGCTCTTAACATTGCCTCGGAAGCAATTTTTGTTGCTCCATAAAAATTCTTATTATTAAATGGATGGTCCTCAGCCATTGGTTCAGTGATCGCATCTCCATATACAGAAGCAGAAGACGAAAAAACTAATCTTGCAATATCCTTTTTAATGCATGCCTGCATGATATTGAATGTTCCTCGAACATTTACTTCAAATGCGCTCTCAGGATACTCATGACATTGTAAAAGCCATAAGGCTGCAAATTGAAATACTCCATCAGCACCATCAAAGGCAGACTCAAGAATATCAGTACTCAGGATATCTCCGCCAACATCATAAATATTCACCCTAGGATCTTTTAAAGCTGTATCTAAATTCTCAAAACTACCTCTTGCAAAGTTATCGTACACAATAACTTCCTTCACATCCTCCTCAAGTAACTGATCTATAGTGTGAGATCCAATAAGACCAGCGCCACCAACTACTACAAATTTTCTTCCTTTTAAATCCATATTAAAATATTCCTTTTAGTTAATTTCTATTCTTTTCATTGACCTAACCAGATGGTTCTATGTATACATTATCACCCTTGAGAACATATTTTTCATTTGTATGAACACAGACATATTGACCCTCTTTAAAATATATTCTTTGACCATGCTTGCTCATCCATCCAATTTGTTTTGCTGGCGAGCCAACACTTAAGGAATAAGGCTTTGTATCTTTCGTGACTGTTGATCCCGCTCCCACAAATGAATATTCACCAAGCGTCACTCCACATACGATTGTTGCATTTGCACCAATAGAAACGCCCCTGCGAACCAGTGTAGGGCTATACTCACCTTGCCTATTTATTGCTGATCTTGGATTTTTAACATTAGTAAATACGCATGAAGGACCACAAAAAACATCATCTTCAATTGTGACGCCATCATAGATAGAAACATTATTTTGCACTTTAACATTTGATCCTATAGCAACATTACCAATATATACATTTTGACCAAACGAACACTTATTACCAATTTTTGCATTGCCCATTACATGACAGAAGTGCCATATTTTTGTGCCATCTCCAATAATAGCCCCTTCATCAACAATAGTCGTTTCGTGGATAAATTTAGACATGTTTGTATAGACTCGCTATGTATTGATGAACATTATACATTTCTTTAAATTTAAATTTATTATTATTAACAATTTCTAAATAATTCAAATAGTGCAAATCCTCAGATACACTCGAAAAATCTATTTTAGTGTTGTCAATTGAAAATTCTCTTATAGTGTCCTGAGTTTCAGGTAAATACTGATCATCTATAGAGAAAAACCAATTTAATTGACCTTGAGAAAAACGAGTTACTCCTTTTGCTGTGAAGTCATCAAGAGTATCTATCTTTGATTCAAGTGGCTGACCCAGCGCGTTAAAAAGCAAATCAAAATAATGAACCCCAAGGTTAAATAGAATGCCTCCCGAAAATTCTTGCTTCACTTTCCAAGATTTTTTATAGGCATCATCTCTACGAGTCACAAACTTAATATTTGCATTAATGGATAATTTATTTGAAGAAATTAAGTCCTTGATTTGATCAGCAACTGGGTGGAGTCTTAACTGCATAATGGAATGTATCAAGTCTCTTTTATCATCCGGTAATAAACTCAAGACTTCCAAATCTCCATGATTTATACATATTGGCTTTTCACATATGACAGGAATACCTATTTCGACTGATCTCAATATTTGATTAAAATGCAAATGATTGGGAGAGCATATAACTAAAAAATCTACTGTATTAATTTCAAGATCTTGGAAAAAGTTTTCTTGATCATTAAAAAATTTAGATTTCTTAGTTTTTACTGGAAAATCTGAGTCTTGTAAATCTAGGTATGAATAGATACTAGTACTTTCAAGCCTAGAAATTGCTGCAAGATGTCTTTTAGCAATATAGCCAGAAGGCCCGATGATCGAAAATTTCAAATTCTAGCCTCTAAAAACTGTTTTTTGATCAGGTGCAAAGACCCCTCTAGTATCAATAATTCTTTTGCTATGTTTTTTAATAAGGGAGTAATTAAAACCCTTGTGCTTGGTCAAAAGAACTACTAAATCAAATTTTTTCAAGCTAGTCGATGTTAATTTAACACTAGAATCCTTGAAGATATATTTACTTGAAGAGGGAAATTTTGGAAAATGTGGATCAGAGTATTTTACATACCCACCATTAACTGAAATCCAATCATAAAGCCTTAACGAGGGGGACTCCCTTGCATCATCTACATTTTCTTTGTAAGAGAGGCCAAGTAGTAAAATTTTGGATGAAGATAGCGCGATGCTATCAAGATTAAGTACATGAAGAATTTTTTCCTGCAACCAATCCTGCACATTAAGATTCATCTCACCCGCAAGCTCAATAAATCTTGCATTCATACCAAATTCTTTTGCTTTCCATGAGAAATAAAATGGGTCAACAGGAATGCAATGTCCGCCCCATCCTGGGCCTGGATAATATGGCACAAAACCAAATGGCTTAGTGGCAGCAGCGTCAACTACTTCCATGGTATCCACTCCCATTTTATCGCAAATCATTTTAAATTCATTAATCATGCCAAGATTAACTGCGCGATGTATATTTTCTAAAAGCTTTGTAAGCTCTGCTATTTTTATAGAACTGACGATCTCAACCTTTTTAAATACTTTGCTATAAATGGCATGCCCTTTTTTAGCACATATTTTAGTCGCCCCACCTAGAATTTTAGTGATATTCTCCTGGCGAATATCTCCTCCCGGATTTTCTCTTTCTGGAGAATAGACAACAAAAAAATCTTTACCAATAATAAAATTCTGCTCTTCGATAACTGGAATAATTAATTCCTCTGTTGTTCCAGGATATGTTGTACTTTCAAGTGATATTAGCTGCCCCTTTCTTAAAAAGGGAGCCGCCTCACTCATAACTGATTGAACATACTGAAGATCTGGCTCTCTATTTTTAGAGATAGGTGTTGGGACACAAATAATGATTACATCTACATTTTGAATCTCTGACATATCACTTGTACCATATGAACCTACTTTTCTTGCTTTATTAATATCTGAACTGGGAATATGCCCAATATAGCTCTTGCCCTTATTAAGAGATGCCATAATTTCTTTATTTGCATCAAAGCCCACTGCCTGAAAGCCACTTTTTGAGAAATTAATCCATAAGGGAAGACCTACATAGCCCATGCCAATTATTCCAATTTTTTTCATCTAGTTCATCCTAAGTCTATATTCTCATTAACATATTGAGCAATTGCTAGACAGCTTGTTAAACCAGGGCTGTCAATGCCTTGTAGTATAAACAAATTTTTATAGTTATGAGCTTTATGCTCAATGATTTCAAAGTCTTGAAAGCCTGCTGTATAAATTTTAGGTCTGATACCAACATAATCTGGATAGATTTCAACCTGCCTAATACTTGGAAGATATTTCTCGATCGAGCTGTAGAATGATTCTTTCAATTCTTCTGAAAAAAAATTCTCCTTGTAATTAATGCTGTTTACCTCGATAGCATCTGGTCCTAATATCAAAGTATTCGGATCATTTGCAGCTATTGTTAAGTGCACACCAAGAGAATTTTTTTCTGGGATAGGATAAATTAATTTTGTTAAATTTAACCAGTTTTTAGTTTTATAATAATGGCCCATTAAAAAAAAATTATCTTTCATATAATCATTTAATCTTAAATTTAAATTAGAAATAACAGAGTGAGTATGCAAGCCAGCCGCAAAAATAATACTTTTGGATTTAATTGCAAAGCATTCATCGCCTGTACGTATCTCAGATTTATATAATGTATTGGAGCATTGAGATGCATTGATTAGCGAAGATTGAAGAGAAATGTATGCACCATTTCGTTTACTCAAAAACTCTAGCTTGGCTGACAACTCATGCACATCAATTACTCCAGAGTCTTTAATATCCAAAAATTCTTGACCCTCTAAAAATGGAAGGGTTGATGCAATTTGCTTCTTTGTAAGAACTTCGTGCGCAATTTCCATATCGCATGCATTATCAACTAATGAAAAAAATTTTTGAATATTATCTTTATTGCCAATAAGCAATTTGCCAGTTCTCTTATAAGAAACATCATATTCCTTACAAAACTCATATAAAAGATTTTTTCCTTTTATACAGAATTTACTTTTATAAGAATCTTTTGGATAGTAAATACCTGAATGAATAACTCCTGAATTTCTAGAGGAAGTTTCCTCAATCAATGAATGATTCTTCTCAACAAGAATACATTTTTTATCTTTTGATATTTCCCATAAGAGAGCGAGCCCCACAACTCCCCCACCAACAACCAACACATCTGTTTCAATAGTCTCCAATTAAGTCTTGTCTCTATACTTCAAAAGCCATGATACAAAATCATATAAGCCATCTTCAAAGCGAACTTGTGGCTTATATCCTAAATATTCAAATGCTTTTGCTAGATCTGCATGAGTTGATAAAACTTCATTAGAAGTTTGAGTATGAATAATTTTTGCTTTTTTTCCAAGGATACTTTCTAAAGTTTCCAACAAATAAAGAGTTTGAACTGGAGAATCATTACCTAAATTAATAATAAGGTTTTGGTAACTTTGAGTCTCTTTACTGCCTTCAAGAAAAATCATTTCTAAGCCAGCCAAAATACCATTTACAATATCAGATACATGAGTCATGTCTCTACTCATTTGTCCTTTATTATTTAAATAAATTGATTCATTGTTTAGAATTGACTCAGCAAATTTGAAATAGGCCATATCTGGTCTGCCCAATGGACCATATACTGTAAAAAACCTAAACCCAATAAGATTTATATTAAATTCTGAAGAGTAAACTGAAGCCAAGTTTTCATTAAATATTTTAGAAGATGCATAAATTGATTTGGGTGAAATTGTGGGTTCATTTTCTGAAAAGGGTATTGAGTTTCTTTCTCCATACACTGAGCTACTTGAGGCGTAAAGAATCTTATCAATATTGTTATCAATGCAAAAATCTAATACAGATAAAAAACCATCAACATTTGAAGCAAGATACTGGTTAAAATTCTCCCTAGGAAGTCTCACGCCAGCTTGAGCAGCTAAATTTACTACACAATCTATCTTCTCATTGAACGTTATCTTTTGAATATCTTGAATATCACTCTGATTAAAAATAAATTTATTATCCTTTTCAAGCATCTGAATGCGAGCAGACTTCAATTTTGTTGAATAGTAATCATTAAGATTATCTACCCCATGAACTTGATACCCTCTTTTTAAGAGTAATTGGGACAAATGAAAGCCTATAAAACCAGCGCATCCTGTAATTAAAATATTTTTCATATTGCAATCATTAAATTCGCCATCCAATTATTGGCTTCATGAATCGCTCCTTATACTTTTTAATATCTAGTATTTGTATATTAGGATTATGAAGCATTTTCCAATATAAAAATTCGCCCAAAAAATCTTGATATTTAGCAGGAGTCAAATAGAGGAATATTTTCAAGATTATTTTTTGACTAAGTAACTTAAAATAATAGAAAATTAAAGTAGCAAGACATCCAAACTTAATTATGAGATTCTTATTAAGAAAAACTATCCTCGTTGCATGATCTAGAAATAAAAAGAAAAAAGGACTATACCACCAGGGTTTCCTGCTTGTACCAAAAAACACTTTATAATCCTGATGAATGTTGTTCCACGATGGTCTGCTAATATAATTAAACAGATCTTTCTTTACCTGGATAAATTCTCCTTGCAAAGACAGCTCACAAATAAATGCAATGTCAGTTGCAATCGATTTTCTAAAGTACATTGTTTTTTTTAATGCTTCAACTCTTATTAAGCCATAAATAGCTACAGCAGGAAGGGTTGATAAGGTTGCGTGAAATCTTTGAAAAATGTTTTTAATATCTAGAACTGAATCCATGCTTGCAGTGCAAACCTTGTTAGGATAATTCTCAACATAAAAAGAGGTTTTGCAGTGGCACAATACAGCTTTTTTATTTTTCTCCAGCATTAGGACACAGTCTTGAACAAAATTACTAGCTTTTATATCATCATGAGCCATTAACATAAAATATTTTCCTCTAGCTGCCTTCATCAAAATATTAGAGTTTTCAGTTGCTCCTACATTTTTTTTATTTTGTATTACGGTTATTCTTTGATCAAGAAGTGCGTATTTCCTGCATATCTCCATGGAGCTATCTTCAGAGTTATTATCAGAAATAATGATTTCAAGGTTCTGATATGATTGAGAAAGAATGCTTTCAATCGACGACTCCAAAGACGCACTACCGTTATAAACCGGCATTCCGATAGTGACAAGTGGCATGTCAGTTTGCATATAAAGATTTTAAGTCTCTTCGCTTGGCTAATCTTTGAAATAAGGAGCAGCAAGAAAAAATATACATGATGAGACAAAAGAAATCATTATTGAGATCAGCACAATGATAGCTCTTGGGGGCCCAGTTTTTATTACGGGTAACGAGGGTGGGTCAATATATTTAAAAACATAATCTTTATTGATCGCAGAGACCATAAGTACATTTAATTTTCTTTCAATTAACTTGGCAATCGCTGATTTTGTTTCTGAATAATTTGGCATTTCGGAAATTTCTGAAAGGTATTCAAGACTCTTGGTTGCATCAGCAGTATCGCTTGCAAGCATTCTTGCATTCACCTCATCGATAATATTTGATGCAAGGTCTTGAGCAAAATATGGAGACAGATGGTTTACTTTCAGTGTTAGGAAACCAGTTTTAACATTACGAACAACGGAAACTATTTGTGAATATTCATTATACCCATCTTCATATGATGGCTGAGCTCCGTATGACCATTGATTTAAATCCACATCATAAGAATTATAATAATTTATTGTATTAGAGGACCTATTGAATGATTTAGAGGCTAACAATGGTGGAAGATAATTATATTTATCTACAAGCATTTTATAAAACTGTCTTGAGCGAATAATATATATTCCTTCATTCGCTCTCTTGGAAAGCTCCTCATTTCCACTTTTAAAATTTAATCCAGCAAAGGCCTGCAGACCGCTGCGAGTTTGATTTTGCCCTTGAATAGAATTGCTATCTTGCTCTCTCACCAACAAAACAGCTTCTGAAGTATAGATATTTGGCATCCAAAGAGAGCCGATAATAGCTAGCGTGGCTGCTAAGGAAGTAACAATAAGAATAGGTTTTCTTTTTTCAAATAAAGCTCTTAACATTGAGACTAGATCTGCAGTTTCTAAGGTATTTAGTTCAAGATTTGCGTTATCGTTAATCATAATAATTTAAATTTAAAGTTCTATTTTACAAGGATTATCAGAGAAATAAGTAAAATTCATACAAAATAATATATGCATTTTAAGTCTCACCCATAACTTTTTTATAGAAACTAGTATAGTTTTTCAGCATTTGATGCTCAGAAAAATTATTGTAAGCAAATTCTTGCTGCTTGATTCTTAGTCTATCTAATTGCATTGGATCAAGGCTTAATTCATTAACTTTCTGCGCAACACTTTCAATATCAGCGCTAGACCAAACCCAGTCATCAGGTTGTGTTTGATAGGTGTTGAGCCATTGAATCCCAACTAATGGGACTCCTGCTTGCGCAGACTCTAAGCCTGCGAGTCCTGTTGAGCCCTCAACATTAATACTCAGAAATAGATCCATTAAACTCAGAGGTAGATAAGGATCATCTGTATAACCAGCAAAAGTACAATTTTGAAGAATCCCATGATTGGCTGCAAGCTTTTTTAAATTAAGCTCTTGAGAACCAGATCCCCCTAGAATGAAATTAAATTTATTGGGGTCTTTCTTGTTTAATAAAGAAAATATTTTGATAAATTTACTAGGTTCACGGTCTAACTCAAGCCTGCTAATTGTTCCAACGGTAAATTTAGAATTGTGCTTAAATCCAATTGAGTTCATATAATTGTTTATTTGAATTGAAGTAATTTCATTTTCTTGTGCAGGCGCTCCATTGTAAATCACTTGGCAAGTCATCTTTTTAAATTTTGGATAATGTTCCCAAGTGGGGGTTTGATTAATATGAGCAAGGCCATCTCTGAAAAAATATAGACTCTTTTTTAGCATTAGCTGAAGAAAGTTAAGAGGGCTTCCGCAAGAGTGATTTGTTTCTACAAACTTTGGACAATCCTTTCTCAGCAACTTACTATAAATATAAAAAAAAGATGTGAGAATGCTAGCAAGCGTGAGGTGCGCATGAACAATGTTAAAAGTTAAGATATGAGCTCTGTTTGCTATAATCCAATTAAATGATTGAATATACAATCGATACTTTGAGATTGGTGTATCTGAAATACAAGTTACTATTGCATTTTTTTCAAGCTTTTTAAGCATTCTAGAATCTTCGCAGTACCCGAGTAACACGGAAACACTTGATGAATTAGATGATGACAGCTTTGAAAGCATTAACACCAAATTCTCAGCGCCGCCTTTTTTTAAAACAGGTAAAATATGCAAAATCTTCAAAAGGCTAGTCTCTTATTTAAGGATCAACAATAAATTAATATTATATCAGAGCGATAATTGACTAATGATAACCAATACCTTAGATCGTATTTAATTTAAATTATTAAGATTGAATTCTTGATTTAAACAAGATAAATTCAGCCTTTAGTGGCTCGCATGGTAATTCCATAATGATCTTCATGAGCGTGCTGGATTTTTAGACCAGCATCTATGATCCAATTACTTACTTCATCATGAGTATGTCTGGAGCATAATTGAGGATGATACCAATCATAATTGATAACATCACACTCAGCTCTGCTTAGCTCATTGTTCCAAAAACATTTTAAGAAAAAGTGATAGAAAAATCTTTGGAGGTCGTATTGGCCCTCGGGTATATCAAGCAATTTAATTTCAGGAACATCAATTTTTATATTAAGCTCGCTTAAAATTTTACCTAATTCAGTAATTGGCTTAACAGACTCTAGAGCTTCATGATATTCAAGATCAGCAATTTTTAGTCTAATATTATCATCAGCATATTCACGCATAGTTGCTTTTTTCTTATAAACATAAATCGCTATTTCACCATCATCATTCAAAAGGTTTGCAAGGTTTAAAAATGACTTCCTTGGATCATGTGTATGATGGAGAACTTCTTGACAATAAATAAAATCAAATTTTGGTAAATTTTTTAAAGAATCTTGATCGGTTAGATCAGCAAATGAAAAATGCATATTTATTTGATTTGCAAAATTCTCTTTAGCAACTTCATGAGCAGCTATATCTATTCCATGAAATATTTTTTCATGATTTGCAGGCAGCAAAGAATCCATTAGAGCAATAATTCTACCATTTCCACAGCCAGCATCTAGAATAACATTTTTGGTTTCGAGGTATTTACCAAAGTCATTTGCGGTCTGAAATCCATTTCTTTGCAAAATCCAATTAAAAGTATTGCCACTTTGATTGAGAGTATTTTGAAAAAACATGGATGGATTTTTTTTCCATTTATCCGAAAATGATTTTCTAGTATTGTTATTTTTCACTTTTTGCTCTCGCTAAGTTAAACTACTGTGGAGGCTGCAGCCGGAATCGAACCGGCGTAAACGGCTTTGCAGGCCGCTGCATAACCACTCTGCCATCCAGCCTTATCTCTTAAATGTTGCTATTGTATATGAAAGTCCCGTTTTAAGAGTAATTATTAAGGCTAAAAATAATAAGAAGTTAGAAATAAATAATATCAAGGAATTATTTAAAGTAAGGCCTATCAAGTAAAAGGAGAATGTTAATAGCTGTATTGATGTTTTAAGCTTACCAAAAAAAGTAACTTTTGTTGAATCAGATTTTCCTTGTCTAGCATTCAGGTCTCTCAAAGCTGAAACCCAAAGCTCTCTAGCAAGCATCATCCCGCCAACCATGCCAATAAATACACTTGACAATTCAATAGACAAAGCAAGGATTATAAATAAAGCTAAGATCTTATCTGCAATTGGATCAATTACCTCGCCAACCATTGATTCAAGTTTGTATTTTCTTGCAAGGAAACCATCCCAATAATCAGAAATACTAGCAAGGAAAAATAAAAATAATGCCCATCCATAAGTATCAAATGTAGTAATGAGCACAAAAATAACTGGGGCTGTAAAAATTCTAAAATAGGTTAAAAATTGAATAAAATAATTCATGATTTGTAGAATGTAATTATATCTCTAGCTAGTTTAATACTTATTCCTGATACCTTACAGAGATCACTCACTGAGGCACTCTTAATTGATTGAATGGATTGAAAATAATTCATTAAAGCCTTTCTTTTTTGTGGCCCTAGGCCTTTTATATTATCAAGAGACGATTTCTTTATAGACTTATTTTTTTTCTTCCTGTTGCTTGAAATAGCAAACCGGTGAGATTCATCCCGAATTTGTTGCAGAAGCAAAAATCCTGGGCTATCTTTTGACATCTCAATAATCCCTGTCTTAGAAAGGATAGTTTCTGTGGATCTGACCCTTTTTGACCCCTTTACAATACTGAGGACCATTGGTGACTTTTTATCTAAAACAGAAAAAATGCTCAAGGCAACCTCCAACTGAAGCTTACCTCCATCAATCAAAATAATATCTGGTAATGGATTAGTGCATATTTTATTAATCCTTCTTTCGAGAACATGCCTCATTGAACCTATATCATTTCCAGAAAATTCCTTGGGTATGTTGAAAAGCCTATAATTCTTTTTTTCTGGT
>MDTB01036193.1_pt1 | contig 34491 bp, 11 predicted proteins | sample 811161 | NCBI WGS metagenome assembly MDTB01 (sample SAMN05326650, study PRJNA326480) | marine metagenome | isolation source: seawater | place: Mediterranean Sea | collected 2009 | reverse complement strand
TAATACATCTGCTGAAGAGATGGGGTTTCTCAAAGCTCTTATATATTTTTTATTTGCATGTGCGGCGCCAGCTGATGAACTAAACTCTGCGCCTGCTGGAATATATATTCTGCTAACTGAAGCACTTAATGGATAGTTCATTATCATGCGATCACCAGTGCCAAAAACTTCTTCGGAGAAGAACTCTGTTGATGTTATAGTTTTAAATGAATATCTACTACTATCTTTTTCTATAAACGCATGTATAAGTGAATCACTAGGCCTATTAACATTAAGTTCGTACAAACTAACATGACCTGACTCTATGTGTTTTATCGTGTTAGAAAAGTCACCATCTACCGGTCGCTCTCTTTGTAGGAATGTGCTGCCACTATGAACTATAAAGTTAAATTCAGGCTTAGCAACCATAGTGCTTCTCACTATGTCTTTTTGCTGAAACCTTTTGAAACTCATTTTAGTAGTCCAGTCTAACCCTCAAGGTTAGTTCGTTGGTTGGATCTTTGCGCAGCGGTTCAGAAACTTTTGCCACAGCCATCAGCTCGTTATCTGGAGAATATAATCCTACAGTTGTCACATATGATCTTGGCAAGTTAAGAGGTTCATTGTCTTTAACAACTATCTTGCTACTGCTCAAATAAGTCGGGTTAGAGCTATAATTAAACTCATTATGGTTAGCTCTACAAAAGAATATTGTAGAATTAAGTTCAGTTGAGTTGTTGAAAGATATATTCTTTATTCTGTGTCTTACTGCATCAGCTGTTGCGTTCAATGAAGAGCCTGTTAATAGGCCTTCTATCTTAGTCCCATCTGCAGTCATATTTGTAGCCAAACCGAATACTGACCCTGTTAAAACTGCGATACCTGCTTGGTAGTAAATCAATCCAATATTAGCGGATCCGCTCTTTAATATTCCGTACTCTCCGGCTGGTGAATTTGAATGATAAGAGGTGTCTGCACCAGCATCTGATACTGTAAATTCACTTTCAAATGGTGTTGCATATGCAGCCTCGTCTCCAATAATGATAGAGAAGCTACCTTTTTTTATTTCATCTTTAACAAGCAGTCTAGAAAAATTAATAAATACTACATCATGGTGTTGGGTACCGCCGGCAGCGAAATTACCGTCGGCATCAAAAATCCTTACATTACTGCCGGTGTCGTACCCAACCAAGACCTGAGCCATTTGATTGTATATGTTTACTTTCTTTGGCGCCATTGAAGCTGCCGTTGTCGCAGAAGAAGAAACAGAACTAGCATTAGTGCTGAATCCTGCGGAGATATCGAGGATGTGATTTGCAGAAGAACTAGCATATGGATAATCATATACGGACTGAAACATTCCATGAGAAAATACTTTCACGTTCACTTCTCTACCGGAAGAATCAGTATTGTAAGTTCCTGATAGCAAAGTTCCTGTGATTGGTATATTTTCATGTAATAGTGTTCTTGATTGTGTCCTATCTGCGGATGTTAATGTTTTGAAAAAAGAATTTGCCATTTTAATCTCCTAGTTTAATCTTTCTTTATTATTCTTATTGGCACGTCTAATGAAAACCCTGTGGTCATACCAGTAACGTTCATAACCGTGTCTATATATTTGTAGTTAAATGTAGTACCTCCGGTGCGAGATGCCAAACTGGTGCCCGATGATCCTAATTCTGTAAACAAGGATGGTGATTGCTGTACAGAGTTTGAAACTCTAGGGACAAGTCTAAGCACATTTCCTAGTGGGCCGGCAAACATTTCGAATGATGCAGGCTCTGCTAAGTTGTCAATGTTAGCATCTCGCAAATCGTGACGTTTTCGAAAGTTAGCCTGCCTTGGGCCCAAAATTGGAGACCCCTCTTGTCCTTGCATTATGTAGTATGTTGCAATTGCGTCATCATCAATAAATTGATTCGTCAAATCGCTATACTCAGGACCCTCGGTGTATGATTGCAATCTCAACAATCTGTGGTCCACCTTTATAATAAAAGCAGTTTCCAGAAAAGCTGGATCGAGGTCCTGGGTAATATTTAATCCATCGTCTCCTGAATCAATGCCTTGATCTATTGCTATATGTGTACATGTGTTTGCCGTATCGTGCATGATTCCACTTATAAATCCTGGCTTATGCGCACTCTCCGTTGTTGAGTCATGACTTACAGTATCGTTATCTGCCATTAAAGTAAAACCTTCTATTGCGGAGTCTGGTACACTTTCTGAGTTTGTTGTTTTGTTATTTATTTTCAGGACCGGCATGTAAAGTATATTATTTCTTGCGAAACTCATAAGCCTTGTCTTCATCAAAGACTGATCACTAGTAAAAGCTTCCAACACTGGAGTCTGCATTATCTCAAGATCATAGAACGCGGATCCGCGTGTGTCGTCAGGGTTAAAAAGATTGTAATTAACCTCCTCATCACCTAAAGCGAACTTTGAGATTCTAAAGTTTCCTGCTGCCAGACGCTTTCTCCCAAGGTCTGTTAAGACGGCGTCTAGAATAATATCGCCGGAATTGTCCAAAAATGCCATTATTTTACTCCTTTGTTAAATGAAATCACTATTAATTAGTGTTTTAGTTTCATTATTGCTTTATTTTAATTTTCATAATCATATACAGTTCCAATATTTCTAGCGGCGGCTGCTTCGCGCCTTAGGCCTTCTATCCGCTCTCTTTCTCTTCTTTCTCTTTCTTCTCTCTCCAAACGCTCTCTTGGGCCCTCTGTCCGATTGGGGACGCGGCTTCTGGTGATACCATCTTCGTCGACTAATGTGTTTGAATCGTCTTCTTCTGATGACACTCCTGTGATTAAAGTATCTGGTTCTTGAATACCCGTCATCGATGTACTTTCTTCATCATTTAGCATTCGGATGATTGCATCAATGTATTCATCGCGCTCTTCTTCGCCTCTCTCTCCTGCCTCACTAACATCATAGGCACCAATATCATCAATATACCCTGAAAATTCAAAAGGTTTCGGCGGTTCAATTATTTTATAATCATACTTAACATTTAAATCTATTGCCCTTCCAGTTGTTCTAGAGATTAGTCTAAACTTAAAATCGCGAGTCCAAAGTCTTGATTCTTCTATTCCAAGTTGCAACTCTGAGACTGGTGGGGCTGATACATAAAAATTTTCTTGTTCCATTTGTTCCGAAAAATCTACAGACATTTGCTCAGGAGACGGATCTATTTTTAAAACTCTTTCAAATGTCATCGGTTCTGCCAAATCTTCTGGTATCATGTCATATTCATCAAACTGCACATATATTCCATCAACGTGAGAATTTAAAGTGAGAGTATAAACAAAACTAGGGTTTGATATGCCAGCGTTATCTGAGGCTCTGAATATCATGTAATATGTCTTATTGGGTTCTAAATTTAATTCTATATAGCCAGAATTATAATTTGACTGTTTAACCACTCTTATTGCTTCAGAAAAATCCTGATATGAATTAGGCTCTTGTTCAATCATTAGAACTTCGTATTCTGTTGGCGGGTTGTCACTTGAGTAGTGCACAGGCCGTTGTGATTCTTCTTCGGCGCCGAAACTAACAGAATTTTTCTGCATATTTAAAATTTTTGGTATATCTTCTGGAATTATTTGAATTGGTTTTTCTACTACAGAACCGTATCTTGGTGTCAATCTGAATCCCACTTTTCGAGGATTTTGAAAATATGGCACAACTTGCACTTCCGGAAACATTGGTGGCTTATCTATCATGACTACTTGCTGCTCAAAATATGGCGTTTCAATAAAACTAAGCACACTCATATTTGCAACTTCAAACTCAAACGGGTTTGCTTCTGAGAAAAATCCAGAATTATCGATTTCGGGATTATCGAATTCATCCAAATATTTATATGTATTCCCTATCACTGCGTTAATCGCATAAATTTTATATGTGTATGTTTTGTTGTAATAGACTTGTGTATCTATAAAATCCAGCACATCATCATCGTACCTATTAAAAAAATAAAAATTTTGTATCACATTGCCTTCTTCATTTAGTTTCTCAATTCTGTATGCCATAATCTCAGTGGATGCCGTAGCACCTTTTAATATATATTCATACGTGCGGCCTTTTTTCTTCATTACATTTGACCACCATAATCGCAGTTCACTAAATGCATTAGGTGTTTCGTTCCTAAAATTGTATACGTCCTTATCATAAGGAATAGGACTTTTTTTGTATACCTCAGCTGACAATGGTTGAGATAATTGTGAAACCATAAAACCGTAGTGTTGTCCTTCGTTATTGTATTCGCGGGGAAAATGGCCCTGTTCGTAAGATTTAGGTTCGTAGTTTTCAATTAGCCTATTATTTACAACTCCACCTAGAGCAGACTGATCTAAAACTTGAATAAATCTATTTTCTGAATTTATTTGAAAATCAGTGCTAATTAAAAAGTTCATAAACTGAGATTGTAGCCGTGTAAAGGCCAGGCCAGCAGTAAGGGAATCATCTCTTCGAATATTTGAATTTGTGTTAAGAGTAATTCTAACGTGGTTATTTAAAACAGATTGTCCAGTCTCTGATGCAAATATAGGATTTAATGTTTCAGTACTCGTTGCTTTTTGTGTTATATCATTTACATCCTCAAGACTAAAAAATACCTGAGTCGTATCGTTTGAAACTCTTTTTTTCACTTCTGGATCTAAAGAGTTGTGGTAAAACCTGTAGGCATTTATCTTATTTTGTTCCAATGCTCCGTCAGGTATTTCCTCCACTGGTCTTCCCAAATAGTGTGCAGTTATGGAAGCTTGCTCTGACAATGGCAGCGCAGACTGCTCTACTTCTGAGCTAAAAAATGCCGCGGGTGCAACAAAGCAAAAATCATACTTATAACTAATTGTATCTGAAATTATTGGGCCCGAAGATTCGAAGGGTCCGGTGCCTTTTATGTAATGTGCAAAGAGTAGCCCCAAAGATACAACATCATTAAACTGTTCAAACTCTTCAGCTGTTTGAACTAAAATGTTGCGAAACTTATTAAGGTCTGGTTTTAGCTGTATTTTACAAATTTCTACACCACCTGAAGTTGATGCTTCTGCTATGTTTATATCAAAACCTACAGCCCTGTTAAATGAAGAATTTAAAGAACTATTAAAAAATGTTAAATTGCCGTTTGGTCCGGAAAAAATCCAATTTTTACCTGTGCAATATCGAAAACTATCTATGAACTGTGGCCTTTCTTGGTAAGTTGGAGAATTTATAACTTGCCCAGGAGTTCTTAAGCGATTAAAGGCTGGATAGTTCCGGAACCATAAATATTTTTCTATTATGGCGCTGCGTCGAACAGTTGTCTGTTCTATTGGTTCTGTCTGTCGAACTGGAAATGCCGCCGATGGGATTACTATATTCGATGTTTCTACTGGATTGGATCCCGGTGCCGATGGATCCGGTGATTCTGGTAGTTCTGGTTTAATACATGGGTCTATAATCTCTGTCATAATTAAATCCTAAGTAAGTGCACATTATTAACAGGGGCCACTGCGTCTGGTTTTTTTGTTGGCTCTGCCTTTACAAGTAAATATGTTTCCGGTTGCATTTCTGACTTTTTCCAGGTCATAACTTCAGAAGGTTTAAATTTAACTGGTGTTGCTCCGGGTGCCGCTACAAAAAATTCTGCTGATTCTGCAAAATATAAATCGTATCTTTGCAATCCAAAATCACTTGCTTTAGAGTCGTTTGCAGTTTGTTGTCCCAAAAATTTGTCTTCTTCAGTCAGTGTTTTAGGTAAGCTTGGCACATTAGCAGCAACAATCTGTAAAGCTCCAATCAATCCAAGCATGTTATCATATGTGCCTTTGACTACATCTATAATGTGGTTTAAGTTAGCATAACTTGAGTCTGCAGTGTCTTCTACTTCCTTTCTTGATATACCATGATTTGCTGCATTTTGAAGTGCTGCTTTTAAGTCATCAGATAATTCTACACAGTTTTCCTCATCCGCTTTTTCAAACGCATCTTTCAACTTTTCTTTTGCTCTACTGGTGCTGTTTTTGTCTTTCTGTGAAACTCCAAGACTTAAAGCTTTTCCAACCATATTTACGACGACGCCGGCATTTGCAAATGAATTGTAAACAAGATCTGAAGCAGGCTTTTTTATATACGAAGATAAAACACTATCTTGAGATCTTGCTATGTTTATCATAATTGTTTGATTATTTTTTTGTGCTTGAGAGAGAGAACCATATGAGCTATAAGATGACATAATTTTTGGTGCTGCGTTAAAATACATTCTACTTCTGATTTTATTTTCAGTATTTATTGGAGCTATTAAACCATGTTGAACTTCGTACTGTCTTACATCATACGGCGCGAAACTTAAAGATGAATATGAAGCTGGTAACAACTGTCCATCGAACAATCTGTCGCCGGCTCTCACTACTGAATTGGACCAATCCTGCAAACTTAAATTTGACAAATCTGGTGTTATATCATTTCCTTCTTCATCTTCCATTTGGTGCATGCTATAGTTTGCTACAACAACTCCCTCTTGTAAGGCTGATACAATATCAGGGCATTTTATAGTGACTTCTATAGTTCTGGTTTTTCTGCCGGGGCCTGATGCTGGCACATGGGTTGAGCCCTGTTTTTTTAAGTCTTCAGAGTTAGATAAATCTCCGTTAGCTTTAAGTGTATTTCTTAGTGCGGTTATTAGTTTGTTAAGTGTCTGACAAACATGTTGTATTGTGTCGAGATTTGTTGACATTGGCTCTATTGCACATTCCATTTGTGATATTATTGCTTCTTCTGGTGGTGTTCCAGTCAAAAAGCTAACAGCTTGACTGTAAGAGACTAACATACTATTTATTTCGAATGCATAATCTTTTTCTCTAAATGAGGAATGAAAATCATTAATATCATAATCATAGCTTCCTTGAATATAGAGGCCATGTGAATCTTTAATTACAGGCTGTGATGCATCGTTAAAATACCGTGTTGCTTGATTATACGCTGCAACAAGAGATGCAAGTAATGAGTTTATAGTTCTATAAATACCATCAATCAAAGTTATCTTTAGACTATATCTGTATTTGCCAAACTGAATATTGTGAAACAAATCATAATCTTTTATGTGAAAAAACCTATTATATCCAGGCATAGAGGATACTATTGGTATTCCTGATCTTTCATTTAGTGTTGCTAAATTTATCTCTCTTATAGTAGCAAGCTCAGTTGAAGCTGGAATCAAATGGCCAGATACACTACTTTCACCGGGACGTAAAATTCTAATGGTTTGGTCATCTTGAGTATTAACAAGCTTTTTACTTGGCTCATTAACATCGTATATTTTATAATCTAAAGAATCTGCGTCATTAAAACTGTATGCGTTATTTGTTACTCTATCTCTAATAACTTCTATATCTAAAATTTTACTGCCACCCAAAAATCTCCGAACCATATCGGTATTACCTTTACTGTCTTGAAAATTAAGAATGTTTCCATAGTTTGACATGTCTCTGACTAAGTTAAAATAATCTATACCGACAACACTGGCATGATGGCTTTTTTCATTGGTTATTTCCCCGGAATCGAAATCTTCTGATGATACGCAACTTATAAAGTGCGTGGGAAAGTCTGCTGACGATTTCATAAAATTATTTTTTAATTTTGATTCTGCATAACTAGAAGCTCTGACAAGTTCTTGAATATATCGAGATCCATATAATAAGTCGTCTCTATCCACGATAGAATTAAGATAAGATTCTAAATTTACGCCCGTGGGGCCAGCTGGATCTGATGACATTGGACCCAACCCAAAGATTGACTCGTCGTTCTGATAGTCGTATATACTTGAAACAACCTTATAATTTCTGACAGTAATCTCGTCTAACTTAGGGCCCATGTCTTCTCCGGGCGGGCCCGCCATCCAACCAACATATCCATCAGGTCCCGGGTTCTCTACAGAGTGCCTGTGTGCAGGTCCGTAGTAAGGCGCAGAATTAAGGTACAGAGCTTTTCTATAAAATGGCACCTGCAAAGAGTCTGCTCTCTCAAGAAGCAAATCGTATATTAAATCTCCTCCTACTGATTCTAATTCGTAAGGCTCTTCTGGGAGCATTGGAAGACCGTTAGCTTCAGTGTATTCTGCTATATCCATTTGCATAAAGCCAATTAAATGTACTTTACTTGTTGTTCCAAGGTTCAAACTAGAGATATCTAATTCCACTTCAGCGTAGATATCATGTTGATAATATGCTGAAGTATCAGAGACTGGTGTCGTAGTGAATTTTTCATTTTGTAATATTTCTGCAAAACTTATTGAAGTCCCTGCTGTTCGGAGTTGGCGGCCCTGTAAATGCTGCAGGCGAGCAACCTCTTCGTATTTCCTAGCCCTAAACTCATTGGACTGCAGGTAGCCAGCAAGGACGTCTGAAGAGTCATCAAGCACTAAAAAATATACTTTCAAAAATTCTGCAAATTCAGAAAATTCTGCATTGTTCTTGTAAGAATCAGAAAACCACTTACTAAGACTTGTATTCTCTCTGGACTTTAGAAGGAACTCTACTTTTACTTTTGTGAATTCTCTACTACTCGCCGGCGTTGTGGTGACTATTTCTCTTTCTACCGTATCTACTCTTCTGTTAAAGGGCGAGTCATAAGTAACCTCTTCTTCGGTAACATAAGATACTTCCGTAGTTTCAGCTACATACTCATCATAATCTTTTGATATGACAATTCTTTTTGTTGCTAAAATTGGAAAACTATTTGCAATCATAATTAACCCTCGCCAGACCTGTAGTAATTACTTTTTCTTCCTGTTTTCACTTGAATTTCTTCTACATCTATATCCGTTTTTATATGAAAAAATTTATTTACTTCTGCCAAGTCATCTATTCTTGTTAAAATTTTATCTTCATTTTTTTCAGTTATTTCATATATTTCTAATTCAAAATTATCTAATCCAAAAAAAACATTTAACTCTTCTAGATCAACTATTGTAGCATCTCCGAAAACAGAAATTGTTGATCCATCTGCAAATGTTGTCTCCCTTGACGATAAATCAAAAAACGCTTCTGTGTTTATCATGGTAGGTTGATCGAAGAGGTCTTCTCTGTTTTCAGCAATTCTAAAACTAGCGCTGACATTTATTTGTGGGATACTCTTTAAAATTCCTGATCCTGTTAATTCTGAAACAAAAGCAGTAATACCTTCTTCCATCTTGGAACCTAAAATGCGCATACTAAAAGCTGGAGCTGATTGGTTAGATATTTCTTTTGAAGCTAATGGATAAAGCAATATTCTTTCTTGCACAAACGGGTCTGCTGTTCTTTTTATTGGAGTAAATACTTGCCTGGTATTTTCTTGTATTTCTGCTTGCTCTATGTCAAATCGTTTTTCTACACTTAATGTTAAAGATTGAGTTTTAAGTTTTGGCGTATCCTCTAATATTCTAGATTCTGAATTATTCTGATGTTCTGAGAAACCTGCAAGTGAAGAGTTATATATTATATCATCATCAAAAAACTGATAAAAGACTGGTTTAAATGCACCTCTTGCTAACAGGTCTTTTCCAAATTGTGTAAGCTTTATGTCTATAACTTCTTCTTTTTTATTAAAGAATGTCATTGTTTTTCTCCTTAACTTTTAACGTACGAGATCACAACAGAATCTCCCGCATCCAAATCATATGTAAATGTAACAGTGTTTCCAGATATTGTGTAGTCATTTCCTGATCCTAAAGACTGTAATACACCGTTTACAAACAACTGTTCTGTTCCAGACGATATAGTTCCTCCTGTAATATTGAAGGTTCTTGTAGAAGGCGTAGTGGTATCTGCTAGTAGAACCTCTTTAAATACCATAGAATCTGCCACAGAGCTAACTGTGCTAGATGCAGTTGGTACACCAATATCCACTACGGCAAACTGTGCCACGTCGCCTGACGATGCTTGTGTCTGTCGTCGCTGGGTTGTTTGAAATCCACTTTCTTTTTCCGGGCGGCGCCCAGTTTCTTTTGGTATACCTACTCTTCGAGCGTCGTCATAAAAGTCGACTTTGCTTTCCAGTTTACCTAATTCGACTAAAGAAAAATAATCATACGGCCAATTAAACTGAGGGTTGCTTTTATTTTCGTTGATTTTGAGAAGGTCAACTTCTCTACCGTCAATTTCTAAGATATTAGCAATATTATTTTGAGTCACCGATTTTATTACCATGTCATCATAGTTTGAAATAGCTCTTTGCTTTGCTTTGAATACTAACCATCGAACTTCATTTTCTAAAAACTCTGATACGTTTTCATAATTAGATGTCATTGTTTGAAACATACCAACTGAGTCTGTATCTAGAAAGTTCGAAATATATTCAACATCTGGATACTCTAGCGAAAGACCATCTCTTGTTCCAGACTCTGGAAATGGAGAGGAGTGCTTTGCTTGTCCAGGTCCAACTTCAGAGTTGGGATATAAATTTTGCCATAAGCTAGCCAAATCATTGTCTGTTAGTTTTCCGTTAAATTGAAATATGTATTGAACAAAAGGCTCTACATCTGCGCAGATAGGAGATTTAGATAGAAAATCAAATTGAGGTGGTAAAATAAATTTCTCCATCATTCTCAATTGATAAGCTACATTTTCTGGTCCGTTGGTACCCGGAGTGTTATAAAAGTTGTCATATATGGTTGTGAACGCCTTTCTGGATACTGGGTCTGTTGTATTGTCTGCTAACCTTGTAGTATGACCAAGTAATGCGTTTCGATTAATAGCGGCGCCGGCGCGAAGTACATCAGGGTCTAAGTCGAAAAACTTTACACCATCTTCTGGGTCATTGTAGAAAGGTATTGCAACAACTGCTTCCCAAACTGTTTTGTTTGTTGCAACTTGTCCAAGGCGTATCTTTCTACTGTTTTCAGCACCATCCAAGAAACCAACTTTAGTTGCAAGATCTTTGGCTTCGTACTTGTCTGCGATACCCAAGTCTCCTGCTTCTATAACCATGTGGTAACCTTTATCGCTTAATCGTTCAAGAAGGTTTCCGCTTTGATGCCACATACCAGTAGATCCAGTCAAATAAGGTACATCAGAAGTTTTTAAAATATCGTAATAACTAGACTGATACCTAGTCTTCCACGGAGATCCAGAAACCTGTTGTTCGCTGTTGTTTGACAAATTAACTGCACTAGACGTAACATCTGAAAAATCTATAACTGGTGTTTCCCATTTAGGTCTAATAACCCACCTGCTTAAATCTACAATGTTTGGGTTAACAGAGGATTTACCGGTAATCAAAGAATCCGTATGATCCCCTCTCAGTTTTATAGCGCTTCTAAAATCTATTGAAGCTGAAAGGACCATTGCAGCGTTGTAGTTAAGATTATCTGCTGCGTTTGAAGGTGCCGGCATATTATAATATGTTATTTCAAGATCCGTTAGTACTTCAGGAATCGTGTATTCGCCGGCGCGAGATGGTGTAAAACTTAGTTCGGCGTAAGGAGAAGTATTTGGATCTAAAAACGGTGCCACATAAGGCAAGAAACCATGTGAGCTTGATTGTATAGCTGCGGTTGGCGCTAACTCAACAGTTCCCTGCACAAAATCAACACCTCCGGCGAAACCAAGAACATCATTATCAAAATAGTCGTTTCCACTATCGTTATCTGACATTGCATTATTTCCATGGGCACCTTCAACTTTATGAGTAATAACTACGGTTCTACTACCCCCATCTCCATCATCATTGTTCACAACTGTAAAAGTGCTGCCTTGAACTGTGCTTATTGCATCTTTAAATCTACTGCTTGCATCCAAAGTATCTACATAAACCGTATTACCAAAAGTTCCTCCAGAATTTTCCGTTCCAACTATAACTGCTATGTTGCTGTTACCACCGCCGATTGCCTGTCCGGTAGTGTGGCTTACTGCATTGACACCTCCGCCGAATGTACTATTAGACCCTCCATTGATAGATCCGCCATCTGATACAAAACCTGACTGTCCGATTGTTTTGTTTCCGGCGGAACCGACAGTGTCTTGGGTTAGGGCTATTGTTGTGTTTGTTCTACCGGCTGTAATGTCTAACCCAGATCCAAACACTGCATTGCCACTCATTGCTACATCTGTTGTTGTAGCACCTGGTCCAACAACAATGATAGTATTTCCGTTGTTTGCTAAAGTAGCACCGTTGGTAAAACTTACTGCAGCGCTGCCGCCGGCGAAGGCGCTGTCTACAGATGCAATGTTTGAGTTTAAGTCCATTAATTCAAACGATCCAGGGAGAGATTGGCGCGTCTGCCATCCGGCGACTGTTGTGAGGACAGCCGAGGTGTTGACACCAGTGACAGTTGAATGAACAGTTACAATATCGTTATCAACAGAAGATGTTATGTTTTGATCTCCTCCCATGTCAAAAATTCTATCTGCTAGATCTGCTGCAACATCATGATCTATGTTTACTGACGAGGGGCCGATAATAGACCCTGTAGGTGTATACAGTCCTCCAAAGGTTCCAAGCGCACCTATCGCATCGTGTGATGGCAAGGTTCTCAATGAAACATATCGAGTCCGGGTGGACCCAAATGAAGACGTTGCCGACCCAATAATTGTCTTATTAAAGTTTGGATCCGCGGGTGTGGTGTTGTTATAGATTGGCACCGCATCGGGATAAAACTTATGATATGCGTCGAAAGATCCAAGTTCATGAGGAAACGACGATTGACCTTGTGATCCCGTACTAATAAACGCAAAAGCTTTTACACCGGAACCCAGCTCCCTAAACATGCTTGCGGCTGCACCTTGATGCGCGGCGCGGTGTGGATCGGATGGTCCTAAGTTTAGGAACAGGTTCGTGCTTCCAGATACAAATAGATGCGGCAAAGGATCCCGACTCTCGTCAGCCCCGGCAGCTGGTCTGAATCGCTTAGAAAAAATCGCCAGTTGAGACGTAACTCCGTGTTCGGAGCTGGTCGCCATAACAAATTGATCAGCTAAAGCTCCTGTAAAAAAATGATTAGCGAGAGTGTCATGTACGTCTTGTACTAGCACTGCAGAGGGCTTTAGAAAAGATCCCACGTTAGAGTTAGATACCTCGGTTGCGCCGGCGCCACTGGTATCATAGGCTGTTGTTATATACGCGGTGGTCGAGTTGGGCCCATCTGTGCTAGACGAGACGTCGTTGATAATCACATCTGTTAAGGCGCTATTGTCGCTGGCAGTGTGGTGATCGTAAAGATTGAATGTATATTGATGTTGTATGTCGTATCCGTCGGTGACATAAAACTGTAGTTTAGCGTTTTGTGAGATTCCAGTGTGAGCGCCGAGGCCTGCGAAGACTGAAGCATTGTATCCGGCGACCGGGTCGACGAATTGGATAACTGTGCGGCCGGCGAACAAAGTATCTGGATCGTAAAAATGAACATTGTGATCAATGTTCGAAACGGGTGATTCGAACGTAATCAAAGGTAGTTTTGGTTGATTACCAACAGGTATAAAGTGGCGGCCCAATTTGTCTGGGTAATTAGGGTCTAGTGGGCTGCCATCATATGACCGCGAAACTGCAAAATTAGATGCTGTAATTTCTGGAACTGCAAAAAGAACGTGGTCTAAAGTGCTTTCGCCGCCAATGTTGATCTCAAAAGAAGCTGTTGTTGCTGGATTTGTTGGACAAAACTGAAAAGTCTTGGAAGTCCCTGAAGAGTCTTCTAAAGATATTGTTGATCCAGATAAGGTACCATGAGGATCTGAAATCCCTGAAAACTCCAAACTAGCTGTTGCTGCCGTAGCGGTAACGTCTCTAACAAATTCATAAACCGTATTATTACTAGGTGTCGAATCTATTGGTATAGTAACAGTTTTTCCTACAATGTCCTGATCAATGCCATTATTCTTATCAAACTGAACTGACCCCGAAGCGGCTACTCCTTGCACAGTTGTATCTCGAAACTCGTATCTTGTGACCTCAGGGTCTCCTTCGTCTACTGGTGGGCCGAATGCAGAATGCCTATCGTACATAGTTGTATCGTCATTTGTTATGTACACCCTCATCTTGTAAGTTGAATTCTCAAAAAATTGCGACCCAGGAGCGGAAATAGCAGTGTTTAACACTCCATCTTCCAAAAAGAAATTTACAGTTTCTGCACAGAAATTATGAGTTGCTAGTTGGTATGGCAACATAGATCGTTTAAACGCGGAACGCGATGTTTCGAAATCCATTGCTCCGTACCTTATAGACATATCTCTATCAATATTACCAAAACGAGGTGGACGATCTAGTACCTTAAGGTGATCAGCTGAACCATATAACATACTTGCACTTGGGTGTGGTTCATTGTCATAAACAATCTTATCATATATACGACCTGGATATAGCAAATCATCAAAAGACACTCTATATTCCAAAGATCCGGTTATCCTAGGAATACCTTCGTCAATAGACGAATTAATTAGAGACCCGGTAAACGAAGTTGTCGAGCCTAGAGAAAGTTCAGAAAAATCATCTAATGAAGATGTAATATTATTACTAAAAATATGTTCTATTGCATTACCCAAAGAAGAACTAAATATTGGATAATCAACTGCAAGTCCAGTTTTTATCGAATTCAATAATACGCCTGGTGCCATTAATGGTTTTAATGCTTGAGCTTTTGAATTTTGAATTCTTAAGTCTAGAAATTTTTTAGCAGGGGCTTCTTTTATAGAGTCGTTAAGAAGATATTTTGATCCATATGACTCGGGTCGGAGGTAGCACCTATCAAATATTTCTGATAACTGAACAACTCTTTCCGCAGGGTAAAAGCCTCTGTATGGTAAAAACCTCTTTACAGCCTGACATCTTAAAGTTAGCTTGCCGGGTACAAGGCCTAGGTCATTATCTTCAAGATCATCTTTTATCACTTGAAAATACTTCATAAAATCTGTCATTGAATACGTTTCAAAGAATTGGGTACCCACAGATAAGTCCCCGGAAGAAGTGTGGTATACTGTCCCTGTTAATTGTAAGAACTCATCAATCGCATACTTAGAAGAATCACCAGTCGTAAGATAATCTTCAATAACTTCGTGTATTCTAAATTCTGGTATCAAAGAGTATGTTTGGCCAACATTTCTTAAGCCTTCAGCATAGTCTTGATATGTATCGTAAAAAGGCCCTGTACGGTCTTTTGCGGCTTCCCACTTTGCTTCTCCAGCTAAGTATGCGTTGTTGCCGTGATCTTGAGGTATTCTTCTATTATAAACTGTGGACATTGGTGGGGCCCCGCGTAGGCCATTATATCCCAATCCAAAAATACTGTAGTCGTTCTGTAGTATTCCTTCGCCTCTGGTCCCTTGAGTACGTGTCCTTACAAAAGAATCTCCTTCTGTAAAGTAGGAAGATGTTATATTTAGAGGTAGTGATGTAAGGGTCTGCCTTGAGTCCAGCACCCAGCTACTCGCTGTTATATGAGTACTAGACGCTATGCTAGCGTCTGACCCAGTAGAATTAACATCTACTATATCTATAGTGCTGTGAAAAGCTTTTTCAAACTCACTCTCCGGCTCTAATTGTGTTGCAGGAAAAAACATCTTGACATTTCCATCTGCGGTGAAAGAAACTGCTGCGTTGTCATAAGAGACATTTCCGCTCATTATAAGCTCTCTATTTGACCTTGCACTGTCCCAACCAAAGAAATGAAAATTATCTCTAAATCTAACTTTTCCCTTATATGTGTTTATTTCTCTAGGATATACAGTTTCTATATAATTTAGCTCTCGCATTGTTTGGTTGGTGATTCCGTCTACCAGAAAATTCTTCAATACTGCTAAACTAGCATCAGATACATATTTATCGGAGTCGATATATTTTGACCATAGTTCTGAATTTTGTACATCTGAAATTATTAAGTTTTCAAATTTTCTTTGTGCAAACCCGGTTATCTTGTTGTGAACTGAGGCGCGCATCGAGGCTGCAGCTGATTCTCTTAACCCAAACAGTGCATCAGACACCATTTGTTGTTCTTCTTCGCTCAAGGCGCCAGTTGGGCCAAACATTGCGAATTTATCATCATCATCAATAGATAACCCAGAGTTTAGCCTTGATGCATCTCTAGTGATCGCGGATAAATAATATTCGTCATTTACCCACATGTGGTGTTGGGCTGATTGATTAACTGCAACAAACGCTATACCTATCGCTGCTTGTATGGTTACGTCCAAATTTTCTAAAGTAATGCTAGTATTATTATATCTAGTTAAATTAACATTCAATGGGTTAAACTTGGATGTAATATACATTTCATCATAATTCTGTATAATTCTCGCAGAGGTGTTAGTATCACTAATATCCACCGTTTCTTTGAAATCAAATTCATAATCGCCCTTGATAGAGTCAACAAATGCATATTTTTTGCCAGAATTCTCACGGTACATAACTGAAAGCTTGTTGTTTTTTCTATGATTTCTCGCGACAGGGTGCTCCCCACCTTTAATCTGTTTCCATGAAGGCCAGCCGTAAGGACCTTGGCGATTCAATATTACAGAGTTTAATGTCGTGACGTCCCCAAAGAAGCCATTGATAAACCTAATTGAGTTTATAATTTCGCCTCTGCCTCCTATATCATTATTAATAAGATTATTAAAAAAGTCGTTGGAGGTCTGAGTGAAAGCCTGATCCGTTCCTAGTGTATTTGTGTCGGCAGATAAGGGCTCCAAAACAATTGTATTTAAATTTACAAAGTCAACTGGCATGAATGTGCCAGCGTTATATGCATCTCGTTCTGCGCCGTAAGCATTTTCTAAGGTAGGAAAAAAGCCGGTACCTATTTCACTGGCAGAGACAAATGCGATTGTCTGAGAAGATTTCAGTGTTCCTGAAATATTCATAAGATGTTGATGTCCAGTGTTCTCGTTTTTGTTTAAGAAACTGTATACACTTTCGTTTGCAGATGCAGTCACCCAAGAATATCCAAAATCATTTTGTGGTATCTCATGTTGGACAAAATTATTATCAAAAGTCAACTCTTGCTCTAGAGACCCTGTGAACTTTCTCGGGTTTCTGTTAGTCATATGCCTTGAAGCTTGAGTCATGCTTCCGGATCGGTATCCAAACTTTTCTGATCGTTCAGTTGATAGAATGTTTTCTACCTCTCTGACTATAGGATTTCTATAGTTAATTGTATTGTATATCGAATACTCGGCCGCCGCTCGATCCAATCCGTATGCGCCGGCGGTCTCTGGGCCGCCCGGGGCTGCAAATCTATTAACGATCACATGGTCTCTCGCGGGTCTTGGTGGCACGTAAAAGTCAGTACTACCAGAAACAAACTCAGATGAAACAAGACTACCAGTGAGATTCGTGCCTTCATTTTCTACGAGATAGTTGTTGTTCAACGAACGGCCGTTGGTCATGACAATCTCATAGTCTTTAGAATAATTTCCGATTACTAAGGGAGTCTCTGTGGTTTTTACATTTCCAATGTGATAGAACCGGGCTCCTCCTAAATCACGGTGAAACATCGATTTAGGACCAGTTGTTTGCTTTACAACAAACGAATCAGCAGAAGATGATATATCATAAGCCTCGGGTCGATCTTTGCCAGGCGTGCCAATTTTAACGCTTCTATGAGGCATGCCCCCTACAAGGTCGCGAACAAAAGGACTTTGTAGTGCTGGTATGCCATCATGATTATTAGTTATTTTTAAATTTTGTTTAAAATTTTCAAAATCAGTACCAACAGAGGAACTATATAAACTAAACGGCAAAATCATATCTGCATCTGCATCGAGATAGCCATCTGTTGTAGTAGTATTGGTCTTTGCAGAATACAACTTCTCTTCTTGTGGATTCAATACATCATTACACTGCTTAAACTCATATATGTCATCTGATAATATGGAAATTTCTTTTCCTTCATTTATTATCTTATAAAGATCTCTGTTCTTATTTGCATTTCTATTAGAACCTATATTAAGCAATGTTTGCCTATCTATCGTGTGTCGGTATGGTCTGACGAGGTTTCTAGTAACATAAGTGGACCCTTCGACCTTAGTTGTTAGTACTTTTCTTAGTGTCTCTCTGTCGCCAGTTCTCTCTTTTCTGTCTTTTTGCCAAAGACAATGATCATTTTCACTGTCGGAGTGGTGGCCGTGTTCCCAATCATACAATAACTCGTTTATAGCCAAAAGGTTAGTTTCAAGATTGGGCTCTTTTCTTTCAAATATAGGAGCTTTGTGATCGTACTTATTTCTTTCTAGAGCATGAGATTCTACAACCTCCTCTATTCCTGTATTTGATGCAACAGTCGCTGGTACTAGCTGCTCAATAAAGTGTCCCACAGATCTGTCAATCCATCGAAAATAACTAACAAATCTTTCAAATTGATTTTCACTTTCTACAGTTTCAAAAAACTGCTGTCGTAGATGTTCAAGCATTTTGTAATTTTTTCGGTATTTGTTTATTGGATCTCCAATTAAATTGTTAAAAGATAGTATGCCTCCTACAAAATTTACCATCTCTCTCGATACTGCTTGATACATACTTTTTTCAAAAGAAAGTAGCTTAGCTTCTGGTCTGGAGGAAAGATCAAACTTGTTTATTTCAGAAGCTTTGATTTTGGTGCCCTGATCTCCATGAAGATTTCCTACCGGGATGTTCCTGACAACTGGTAGGAATTCTCTCTGTATTACATTCGCTAAATTTTTTGTAAATGCCGTTGATTTTGCTTGATACTTATTTCCTATTAGTTGTCCATATTTAATTACTTGGTCTACAGAACCAGAGGTTGCATCAATTATAGTTAGATTGTTTTCTGAACTTAATGTAGGTGTTGCGTCAAATTGAATTGAAAATATCTTATTTTCAACTTTTAATTTATTTATAGTATTGTAATTTTCTTTATATGTATTTGATTTGTCTCTTCCTGTTGTGGAAGGACTCATAGATCTAATTTTTAATTCATCTGTTGATATGTCATCATTCCAGCCATTAAAATCTATGACCTTAACATCTGTTTTGGATATTACGGAACCGGTTATATTTGTTCTTTGTGCACCAATGAATACAGTTTTGTGAGCTGCTTTAAAATTTTGATATTGTGCTAATGTCAAAGATGAAGTAATATTAAAAGAATTCTGAAGTGTATCTAGTATATGATTGTGGCCTGTAAGTTCAACTTTATATGATGCCGCTGAGGAGCTGACAAATTTATTATCTAAATCTTTTACAATTTTTAGAGCTATATTCCAGCGAGAGTTATCATAAACATCCTTAAAAACGCTTGACTCTATATCAGATATTATCCCACTGTCAGATATTAAAACAAACTTAGCATCATTTTTAGATGTGCTATTTTTAACAACTTTAACTACAAAGTCTGCATTATTAGTTGCAGGAGCAGTAAGGTCATTATTTGTTGCTGATACTTCAGATATACCAAAAATAGAAGAACTTTTTAGGTCATGTTCGTCGCCTGTAAATACAGGAAAAATAAAAGTTCCTTCAAAGGTATATTCTGTCTCTTCAGTGTCTCCTTGCAGATATGTTCTTTCTTCATTGTCTGAAGCTGTTAGGAATATTGTTGAATCTATATTTTCTCCAAAGAATACACTATTTTTCTCTTCAGTTGCTATATCTAAATTTTCATTGGTTAAAAATGTGTCTGTGTTATTACCATAAATATTAAAAGAAACTAAATCTGTATCTACGCCGTATGCTCTGATAGGTGCATCAAATGCTGTTATGCCACCTTTTCTCTTCAACATATATTTTGCAGAAGAATAAACGTTCTCTAAAATAGCTCTTCTTATTTCTTCAAAGGGTTTTGTGACTGTTGTCTGAGCTACTTTTAGGTCTTGTTCATCGTTGGGCTCAACATTTAATAGTGGCCTTTCCACAACAGTTAAACCTGCTTGCTCACACTTAAGTAAAGAAAATTCTGCATGAGCACCTAATGATGGAGCATATATTTTACCGCTATCATCACAGCCAATAAAAAAATTGTTTGGCATATAACTAGACGACATTTGAAGCGAGGTGCCATCCTCAAACTTTGTAATCTCTTGTGTAATAGATTCATATCTTGGCAGTTTTTCAAGTTTAACAGCGTCTATTGTTTGCCTAATTTGATCAAATTCTGAAGCCATTATGTGAAACAATGTAGCGATATGGCTATCTGGATTTGAAAGCCCATTGTTATTATTATCAAAAACCCATTCTGGTACAAAATTTTTCAAACTAGAAGCATTATTTAAATCGTGTGCTTCTCCTATATTTAAAAGTTCTTCCTTTAGTGTTAATACTGCGCTGTTTTCGTCATCCAAAGAAGCATCTTCGATTTCACTATTTGAGGTGTATGCTGACAATATAATTGCTGATTCTGCAACTCTTACTGTTGAATCGTAAAGTTGTATTACGCCAGTTATATCATTTCCAGAAGAATCTAAAACTAATTTATCTGTTTCATTTTTGCCGACAGCAGGCTTGTTAAATCTATAGTACAGTCCCAGCTTGGTTTCATAATCTTCATCTAGGTTTTCGCTAGCAAAAACTTTTTGATCAAAAAATCTTGAGATCTGCTTTGAAGTCCTTTTTCCCTTCCAAAATCTAAAATCATCGATTGAACCGGACAAAGACCCTGTTGTGTCTGCTTGAGAGGCACCTATGCGGCCGCCCATGTAAGTATCTAAGCTGCCCATGGTTGAAACTGATGCTGTTGTGAGTGAATCAAACCCCCCATCAACATAGAGTTTCATGTGTAATTTACTATCTTCTTGGTGCACTCTTAAAGCGTAGTGGTGCCACGCGTCGTCACCGACGGAATTAGTAGTTAGATTTGATGACCCTATGTTTGTAGCAGATATACCGGTGGTGCCTATTTTATAGTCAACGTGAAAAGGAGAGCCAGAAGAGTTTGATAAAAACAGCCTAAACTGTCCGGAATTAGCAGTAGGTACTTTTCCGGGGTATGAACCTATATCAAATATAATCTCTTCAGGGGCTGACCAATTGTCTTTTTTCAGCCAGAACTCAACCGTATTGCCTTTTGTAGGGTTTAGTTTAAGGCCTGTTTCCCCCCTAATATAGTTTCCTAAATATTCGGATTCTGAAATCGACTGAGGTCCGCTATAAAAACTTATGTATTTCTGAGAATTTATTGAAACATTTCCGACATAAGATGGCCAATGGTTGTGTAATAGCCCAATCTCAACTGGGCTTGCTGTTTCATACCATTCTAATATCTCTTTTTTTGACCCATCATAAGGGTAGTAATTTATAATATTATCAAATGCATCTTCATAATACTTTTTTGCAGAGCCAAAAAATGCAAAGGTGCCAGGGTCTTTTACAATAACATCTGCTCTGTACTTGTTTGTAAGTTCTCTGGTCTTCTTTACTAAGCCATCTGATTCTTGCTCTTTTGAAACTAAACCTTGCCTAGTTTCATTAAATGAGTTTTTACTTTTTGCAGTTAAAAACTTATCTTTTCTATCAGAAGACTTTGATTTCTCTGTTTTTAATCTGTAATCTGTCATGGATCAACTCTAAATTTAAATTTCTCTTTCTGTTCGATGTAATCGTTTTCATTTTTTCTTAAAAAACTTATTTCATATAAATAGTTTGGTTCTAAGTTTGACATGTCAAAATCAAAATATGAACCAGTTGCGTTATATGATAATATAGAATATGACGGTGTACTTCCAGTTGAATAATCTACAACCACATGGTTATCTACTACTCTTCTAATTTTATAATAAGCTTCATCTACCAAGTCAATAGGAGCTTTGTTTGTAGCTACAGTATATATATTCGGCTGCCAGTCTTTTTTTCTAGTGTTAACTTTAAAGGTCACATTCTCGTATGTCTTATAAGAAGATTTAAAGTTTGTTATTTTATATACATATTCATCTGCCCTAACATATGGATCTGGTAAGGATCCAGAACCCAATGACGAACTATCCCATCTTGCTTCTATTACTGGTCTTTTAAAAAAATATTGAGACCCTCTTGCAAAAAACTTCTTTGTATAGTAGGATCTTTCTAGGGTTCCGTCTTCTGCGGATCCGGACAGTTTTACAAGAAGACCGTTATTATCTATTGTAGAACCTATCCAATCTTCAACAATATTACTAATATCAATCTCTAAATCTTCTAAACCAGAATCAAACACCTTATCTTTAAAATATTCACCTTGTAAGATATCTCCTCCGGGAGAAGTCCATGGCGTGCCGGCACTTCTAGAGATCCAATTACTAGCTCCGGTATCTTTATAGGTTTCCATATCTAAACCAATACCTTCGCTCCAGGGACTAGAGATAGCGTGTACACTCAATGTAAAACTAGATGGGGTAGTAAAAGAATGTTCTGCATTGCTTAATCTTAAAATAAAATCAACACTTCCAGAGTCTGGAAGTTTTCCGGAAGATCTGTCAGAGGATATCTGTGATACATCAAATTCTAAAATTGCTCTAGCGCGTTCAACAGATGATGTTGATGCTTGACCATATATAGAAAAAACTTCTAAAATATCTGAAGCTCCCATGTTTGAATCAGTGGCAGCTGTACTTAAATTTTCTCTGAAGGCGTTTGTTATAGTATTGTCTTTATTTGCAACATATCTTTTTATAGTCATTATTGAATCTTTCCTGTTATATCCGATGAATTTTTCAGTTCCCAAATACAATTTTCTGGGATGTATATTAAGCCTCCATCTGGTGAGACGTTTGATACAATATCAAATCTTGTTTCAGAATAACCTGTTCCCGATTTCAATACTACCTTTACACTATTAAATCTTACAACATAAGGAATTTTACTTAGAATTTTTTCTACCTCACCAACAGAAAAAGATTGTCCTATTTCTGGCTTTGTAAGCGTCAGCTCTTCAAACAACTTTTCTCTAACATCTGCTAATACTGTAGATAGATTTGTTCTTTGGTCTACAACAATATCTATCTCTAATCCAAGATTTATTATTTTTGCATCAAATATGTCTACAGTATCAGTCACCATTCTAACCGAATTTAGCCAAGTTTTAAGGTTATTTTTTAAAGGAGTACTTGCTTGTTGCAAATTTCCATCTGCATCTTGAGATATTACATACATATTTAAATTTCTTTTTAGACTGTTTACATCTCTAGTTATCGAAGCTCTTGATATAGATCCAAAACTTGCAGGCATTGAATAAGCAGAAGCAACATAGTCTCGTAGCGTGACTGCGCGGGATTGGTTGCCTAAAGCTGCTTTTATTCTTTGAGATATTTCCTGTGTCGTGTTGAACTTTAGAGTTCCATTTATCGGTTCAAGGTTTGTTACAGCTATATTATTTCTTATGAAAGCAACCTTATCTGGATCTAAACTGTTTTCTCCTTCAAATACGATTTCTGCAGAAGATATACCATTGATTGATCTTGCTGGGGCATTTGAATTTTCTGTTGTATTAGACCTGTATTTTATTGTCAAAGTAGTATTTTGTGGTGCTACCCCAAACTTATCTGTAGATTGAAGCTGTGATGGATCAAAGACTGAATCTATAACATACTCTTTTCCGGGTTGTTGGATCGCTATCTTATTAGGGTTTGCAACGTTTTTAACTTTTAAGTCATCTTCTGATCCGAATCCAAATATAATATTAGTAAGTCCGTTTTTTATTTCTTTTGTAAATCTACGCGGTACGGGAAAAGGCACCAGCTTTGATGGCACCAAGGGATCGTCATTGTCTCTATCAGATAACTCTTTGTAAATAACGTTTTGCGCAAGATTAGAAGTTTCGTAATATTTATTTCCATTTGAATCTGTTATATCTAGGACTTCTGATAACGTCAGGTCATTTATCTCAAATTTTAAAAACTTTTTATATGTTCCAACATTTAAAGTAGTTGTTCTTTCTTCTCCTGAAACAACTGGTACATCTACTTTATATACAAAATATGTAATTCTTGAGTCATCATTTGAAAAAGTTGTGCCTACAACATTTGTTGAACTTATATCTACAACTGCATCTTGAGTGGTTGTATACCTGCCTCCGGATGGAGTTGTAAATATTGCTCCCTTAAGTATTCTGTGTTTATAAGCACTATCAACTGTTCCCAATACAGCATCTGCAGGTATGGCTGTGTATATACTAACAGTACCGTAGGAAGTTATCGCATTGCTAACAGGAACCGCGTTTTCTGTTGCCAGTTTTTCAAGAGCTGACATTGTATACGCGGTTTCTACATACCCTTCGTTTGCAACATAGTTAGCATAAAAGTTCAATTGCTCACTCATCATGGCTACTAAATCAAACATCATTGACCCAAAGGATGATGCGTTAAAGTCCCTATAGGTGTCTGGGTATCTAGTCTTTGCGTGGCTTATTAGCCTTTCCTTTATCTCATCGAATGTTACACTTATAAAATTGGCATCAGTGACGCCTCGATTGTTGTTTGTTGTCATCTAACTGTCCTCATATTGCTACTTATTCCTCTACCAAAATCAGGAAACATGCGCAGATTGTCTCGTTTGAAATCTGAAACAGAGACCGGGCCCGAAATATCATTAACGGATATATTGTCTTTTGCTATTACCATGATTCTTACAAGGTCATCTAATATTGCATATTTTATTTTCAAGTTTATATAACCTTGGTCTTGTTCTTCTGATGTTGATTCAAATGCTGCTGATATAAATTGTATATACGGAAATGGTAAGTATCTTTGCAATTGAAATTTTATTCTTTCCTGTATTTTTCCTAACTCCGGAGTACCATATGTTTCAAAAAGATATCTTTTTACACCTATACCTAGATCTGGATTCATGGGCCATTCGCCTGGGTTTGTTAGGAGTAAGTACTCAAAGTTTTTTTGTATAGAATCTCTTAGAGAAGATACTGGTTTGTATGGGCCATACATTCCATCATATACTAATGGAAAAATAGGCTGATACTGTACCTTTAGCATTTCTTCACTTCTCTGTGGTATAAAATGGTTGAATAAAGACATTGTTTAAACCTCAAAATTAAATAGTACACTTAAAATAACTTTTCTATCGATATTGTATCATTCTTCTTCGTCTTCATCGGAGAAGTTTGGTTTTAATACAAAGTCTGTCTCGTCATCTTCTGTCTCTGGATCATCAAAAACGGGATTCTCAACTTGGTTGGGGTTCGCAGCGCGCTCTGCCAGTACTTCAGCATCATACCGTTCCTTGAATGCTAAGAAGGGGTTATCCCAATCTCCAAACTGATTTGAGCCGTAGTCAACTTCATAAGATACATCTTGATTTTCAAATTCTAAACAACGGTTATTTGCCAACTGATATATTTGGTATTGTATAGTGTTCATCTCCATATTATTATCTTTATATTCTTCCCACAAATCATAAAATACTTGATAATAAGTGTGCTCAATCTTATCAGTTTTGCGATTCCAATAACGGGCGCCTGAAGTGCTTGTTCCCTCTTCATGCACATCGCCATGTGGGTGATTAAGCGGCGGCAAAAAATCTTTCCGAAATTCGTCTAGATCATTGTAGCTACCTCCGTAGAACCCAGTCTGCACAGTGCGCTCGTAATCTGGATTCAAATGCAGCCAAAGGTAAGGTGCAATGGAACCGATTCGATTATTATCAGGATCAGCAATAAAATTATCTCTTGCAGGGTGTTTTGTTGGACCTCGCTGGTGGTCCATATAGTAAAACGGATCAGCGGCCGCTTCTTCCCAGTGGCCTACAAGATGCAGATTTCTAGCTTTGAGTTCTTCTCTTACTCTTATAAGTTCTCTAACTTCATCTAATATTTGCTGTGTCCAAGGTTCACACGGTCCGCGGGCGCTGGTAGGTGTGGTATGGTACCAGTAATCCTCGCGGTCTTCTCTTTCTGGGGCGGGCAAGGTTCCCGCCAACCCGGTGTCAACTTCAATACACTCTTCTGGTAATATTATGCAGTTGTTTTCTTTTTGTCTCTTATCAGTTTCTAACTGAGGAGTCGCGAGGGCCAATAATGTAAATGGACTCAGTGGATGACCATAACGACCAAACGGGCCCGCGTCATACCTTCCTGAATCTCTCCAGGCGCCAACGTCGATATCGGCACACGGTATCTTAAAATATGCAGCAGGGTCTAAAAATGGACGATTTGACGAATATATATATGCAACAAGCTTTGATATAGTGATACCCAACCGGAGGCCAAAGGTGATATAATCTAAGTCTTTCAATGGAAAAAACGAATAAACAAAATCTGACGTTAGGCCGGTCGCTAGCGGCACATATTTTCCCTTATCTTTACCTTGTAGCCGCATTGCTTCACGAGTTGATGCCGAGCCAATTTTGAACGGTGTACGGCCGTCAAGGTACAATCCGTTTGTAAGTTTATACTCTAAGGTTCCTGCTGGCTGCAAACCTCTATAAGTTAAATTCTTTATATCGCAATTTATGTAGTGCTGTCGCATCTCTTTGTAAGCGGGGTCAATTTGATTAGCTACACCTCTGAAAACTATTGATGGCATCTGTTTTATCAACTTCCAAAGTTCTTCAAAAAATTTCTTAAACATATCTTCAAAACCACCCGGGAATTCAATACAATCACCTTCGTCGGCTGGAAAGTTTTCTGTCAATTGTTTTACGAATTCTTCTTGCGAAAGACTTCGAAGATCTGCTCTTTGCACTCTTCCCTGTCCTAGTCTTTTTACTAGCAATGCAAGATCCGATTTAGTTGGGGTCATAATATTTGGCATACTATTATACCCAGAAACTACACTGGTAGCAAATGTTGACACCATTGTCATTAATCTTCTTGCTGGAAAAATATGCTCTAACAACAAGACATATTCACTGTTTTTCGAAAGCTCTTGATTCATAAAGGGTATAGCCTTTTGAAATTTTTCTTCATCGTATTCTAATATTGAATAACAATCCTCAAAATCCAAAACCCTCTCATGTTTTGCTAATGGTAATGCAAAACAAAATTGATAAGTATTGTTTTCTTGAAGCGCAAGCACAGCGATACTTCTATTAATTACTGAATCGATTCGGGACGATGATTCAAAGAGAACAGGGGATCCGGGGATTTGTGTAAGAAACTTGTTTTGATCTGGAGAGATTCTCACACCACCCTCTACGCGCTCGGTATGTGGCGTTGGGTCAACTAAAACAACCCTTATACCTTGTTCTATTAAACTTTTCGAATTTTTCAGCGCTTCGTCGAGATCGGATTGTTCTAAAGAACTATTTGCTTGCATAAAATCTCTTACATTGAGTATAATATAGCTGTCATCTCGTCTAAGAAGTTTGTTTTCAACGTCACCGGCGGGGAATAGTGCGTTTTTATATATTTTTACTAGGTCTTCTCCATTAATCTTGATATAATGTTCAATTATAAAAAATGGCTTTTCTCCTGCAAAAAATATTTTTTGATCACTACTATATACCCTGTTATGATAAGCCCCGATAACTGGTTGGCGCGGTTGGTCGGATCCAAGGCCACCTGGGCTTAGCGCACTTATGTCGGCTAGTCGCGATACGTGGAAATGCTTAAGTTTAATTTCTTGAAACCAGTTATAGAAATTTGTAGAATTATCATCTGGGTGGAAAACTTGTTTTGAGTAATTTGGAAGTTTTACCAATTCTTGCTTTACTAATAGTTCTAGGGCTATTTTACTATTTGATATGCCCATAACTTTTTCTACATTTCTTCTCCAGCTATCTTTTAATTCACTGCTACTATTAAGTTCATCTAGAACATGAGCAATTGAATAATCTATAAAAAATTTATTCTCTACAATAGTCTCAATATCCCAAACTGAATAGGCTAATCCTCCTTTAAGCAATATGTCTATCAAACAAGCATTAATAAAACCTCTAAAAGCAAGAGTTTGCATAGCTAAATCAAAAGGAGAAGGTGAATCAAAATCATAATTTTCAGGTGAGTTTTCAGGCTTTGCCATTTCTTTTGCTATTTCTTTAGAAACATCTCCAAGAATTGTTTTATTAAATGATACTACTGAATTTTTTCCAAAAGAAAATCTATTAGAAATACAATTTTTTATCTCGCGCTTTCCTACAACTCTCCTGTCCAAAAGATTAACTTCATCTGCTTCAAACAAATAAGAATCTGACAAATCATTCATCAAAGACTCTATCAATGCTTCTGTTATAGTTTTATACAATGCATCCGGAATGTATTCTTTTATTAGCACTTGATTCTCGAAGGCGCTTTGGTCCAGTGGATCACGGAGGATATTATCTAAAGAGTCTAGAACTATATTTTGAAAACGATGTCTTTTTCCAAAAACTGGTGTTGAATCAGTTAAAGTATATCTTCTTGGTAGCAAATAGTCACCGGGCAACTGTTCACAGTATCTAAAAGTTTTTACTTCTGGTTCCGCCTCTTCAGTGGCGCCTCCGAGAGATAATCCTATAAAAAAATCTCCGGAAACCTCCATATCATACCTATCCTTATCGTCTGCTGCGGGTAACTCTCTTAGTGTAATTTTTGGAGAATAAATTGCATTTGCTTTAAATTGAATTGTAAATTCATTTCCTGAAATTTCCACTGTCTGATCAGATGGTGATACCTCTTCTAATGAAACCTCTGTCTCTTTCTCCGTTAGTTCTTGCAACCCTGCAAATAGAATTTGATCAATTAACGGTGGCTTATTTGTTAAAATCTCTGTTATTGTTGATTGAAGATGGTCAAACCTTTCTTGTAGCATTTCAACAGCTAACGATGCCCCGGTTGAATTAGTATCGTTGCCTGACAGCCCGGTGCGGGACCTTATGTATTCCCCTATGCCTTCAGTGTTGGTAACGCCAGAACCGTTGACGAAGTCAGGATAATTTTCAATCAAATCATCGTTGACTTCGAAATCTGCAAACTCTCTTGTTCTGGAGTATATACCAGTATCTGGGTCTCCTTCACCTGATTTTTTTGGAACTAAACCAAATTCATAATCAAGTCCTTGAAATTCATCTGAATCAAATTTTTTCTGATAAAGTAGAAAAAATTCATAAGATACTGTGTTGTCCTCGCTAGAGTACAGACCATTTGCATTTGGACGTTCTAAAAGCTTTTCCAATGCTTTCTTTCTGTTTATTACAGCTCTTCGTTCGCCGCGTAATCGACGTCTCTTATTGAGGCTTTCAATTCTGTTGATTCTTGTAGAGAACCTGTTTATTATTACATTCAAAGCTTCAATTTCTGCTTGCACCTGAACTGTTGTTCTCTGTGCTTGTTTTGGCATAATTCTTCTTTTGTGAACTGTTGCTCCATCGCCGCGGTCGATTATCCGGAACCCTGGGTTTGATGACGCATCTCCGCTGGAATATGCAGAAAACCGCTGATATGTATGTGGAATTTTATAACGAATTTCAACTTCATCGTCTGCGACGTCGATCTCACTATGAATTTCTAAACCTTCTCTTTTATCAGCTGGAATTAAGTACTCTGGGAGAGAACGTATAACTTCTGTCTCGTATAGTTTATGGACTGTAGTAAATTGGTTGACAATAGTTGGTGGCTCAACGTCGCGGCCTGTGGGAAGAGCTTCCATTACCCGGGCGTAGGCGGCTAATTGCTCTATTGCCGTTTCGAGCCTCAGAGTCTCATACTGATCATATCTCGGATCATAAGGCCACAAATACACTGGACTCGCAATATACATTGCCGGGACGTACTGAGCTAAACCTTCTCCATATGATTTTTTTGCAAGCTGAAAAATAGCTTCTGCAGACTTTTCTTGTTCTCTTTTAAAGTGTTCTGGAAAATCAGGCATTGGGGAATTCTTGTTTCCATGTTGAAATATTGGTGGCACAGAACCTTCAAAGCCGTTATCAAGAAATGATTTGAGTCTGTCAGCTTCTTCTTGCTTGCTTTGCTCAGCCATATCAACGACTCTGTTTATTTCCTCATCAGAAAGCGTACTGTCACCTGTTTGCAATCTATTTCTTACTCCTCTTAGTAAGTCATTAGTGTCATCGCATTTTGTTGGGCGAAGTACAGTTTGCGCATTTAATTGCTCACAAATTTCACTGGGTAGATATGTCCCAACAACTCCAAAAAAGTTTATTATGTCTTCTGACGTTCCCAGATATTGCGATACACCGTTTGCATTTGCCACTCTGGATATAGCGGCCATCGTCGCGTCGTCTGGTACATTTCCATTCAATATATAACAAATCTCTCTGCCCGTTAAAATATTAGCAGTTGCATCAAAAAAATTCTTTGCCTGCTCGGCATCTGGTACCCCGGTCTGTGTCAGAGCATCGATTACTGCTTTTCTCGCATAAGGCCCTTCAGAAAGCAAATCATTTTGTATAAAATCTTCAAGCTGTTCTTCACAAAGTGGAAAAGCCAGTTTATCTATTATCATTTTAGATGCTGTACAAGCTAGCCTGGTAACTATTTGTTCAAAATTATCTCTTACAAAACGATAAAAACCTGCATACCATCCAAGAATTGGAGTCTTAGGTAAAGGCGGTAATCGAAAATCTGGTGCTTTAAAGTCAAATGGTGGAAGCTTAATACACTTAATATAGTCACAAAGCAAAGATACCAAGTCAAGTTTATCGAGGGCACCAAGCCAAACCTTTTCTAGATCACACTCTTTGCCCAGGGCTCTGAGTGCAGCGTCTTCTGGAAAATTATCAGGATCAAAAGAGTCCATAAAATTTTGACCTGATTTTTGACCAAACTCTACTACTGGATCTCCAATATTATCTGCAAACCAGCTCTTAAAGCTAAATTCGTCTTCTTTTCCCGGTGCAGTCTGCAAGCCGGAAGTAAATTTTCTAACATAAGCAAACGCGGTGATTTTGTCAATGTTAATACCCAAATCTTTACATGAATTTCTTGAGTCATCAAAAAACCCTGATATTTTTACTTTGCCGGTCATATCTCTTATTAAAGATAAATAATTATTTGTTCTAGGTCTTGGAAACATGACTTTTGACTCCCGTTCGGTGGCGCCGACGGTTGCTCCACCGTCAAAAGTTGTAACATCTTTTCCGGATCTATGACCGAGTTTGCCGATACCGGTTGCTCGAAAATCCCAAATTAACGACGTTTCCAATTCTTCTTTTGATAAGTTTTTGTATTTTTTACTAAATTCACGATCTATCAAATCAGTAAAAAAAGAACTTAGTTGCACGGCTTCGTTTTGACCGTTAAAATCTGATCCTTTTTGAAATTTTATTCTTTCTCTTGTGATTATATCTTGGGCTTCTTTTAGATCTTCAACAGCTGTATCAATCCTGCCTTTTAGTTCTTCTACTGTTATCTCTAAGTTGTTTGTATCATTGTTTGGATCACTCAATTTTCTATCTTTACTATCAGCTGTGAATCCAGTGACAAAGTCTACTATCTCTTGACCGGGTAAAACTTGAGCTAAACGCTGCATAACTTCGTAATCGCTAGCATTGTTCATATTTAAATTATTAAAATCTCCCAAAACACCAAAGTCTAGATCTAAATCTTCAAGCATTCCCATATCTACATTTGATGACGCAGGCTGTTGCTGATCTCTAACAATTTCTCTTATTTTACGTACTAGTTCTCTTCTTCTCTTTATTGCATGTGCCCGGTACTCTTCATAAGATCTTTCTGTTTGTACGGAGTTTTGGTCTAAGCATACACTTTCTGGTGTTGCATCTGTATTCATCTCAGCTTCAGTTTGCGAACTTTGTATTAGTGCTTCTCCATCAGTAATTAATTCAAATTTTTGCCTGTTGATTTCAAACAAAGCTCTATAACTTTGACCCGGTCTTAAAGATGGTGGTATAAACTCCTTAAAAGATATCAATGGCGCTGTAAAACCCTGAGATTCTATGGTTCTCCAATGTTGTGCCTTTTCAGGTTCAAGTTGCTCAATGATGTTATCTGTTGTCAAAACCCAAAGATTTTCTTTATAAAATTCTGTGACGCCGGGATCGTTTATAGAGTATAAGTCTCCATAATATTTGCGCAGGCGCTCAGATAAGCTTAACGTAATTGTAGATGGATACTCCCCATTGTGATCTGGACCTGCTGCAGCTAGCGAACCTGATGTTGCTGGTGCACTAGAAAAATATTCTGCTAAGAATTCTTCTTCATCTTTTATAAAGTACCATATTTGAGGTCTCTGTTGATCCCCTAGAGCCTTGATTAAGGCTTTTTCTTCAAGCGCGGTGGCAATTTCAGTTCCAGTTGTAAGGCCAGAAGGAGGCAACGGGCCATCGGCTGTCAAAAAATAATCTGTTTCCATATAGATACCTAAGCGTGTACCGTCTATTGTAAAGACACCACTTCTAGAGAAAGGGTCAGGATATATGGCTCTTGTTGCTTGTTCGTCGATCTCTTGTTGGGATAGTGTTTGAGAAAACAAGTCATTTTCTAAATAATAATCAAGCACTTGTGTTGCAGCATTATAAAGAGCACTAGTTGCGTTTAAAACGGGGTAAAGTTGCATCGTACCATAGGCGAAATTTATCTCTTCACCATCAAGGCCTATTCTTGCGGACCATGCTCTAGTAGATTCAAGTTCAACAAAAGAAGCTGTGTTGTCCGTAGTTAGAGAGTTTGGAATAGCTATTCCATCTAAAACTAGTTGTTTAAAATTTTGAGAATACTGTGGATCTAATAATTTTGCGTACATATCATCAGCCAACAGTTCAATTACAACTGGGAGTCGGCCGTCGGATGTTTGTTGGGTGTCTGTGTATACAGTGCTATCATGGGTGTAGGAAGTATTTTTTTTAAGCTTTGTTCCAGGTAGCCACCCGTGCATTACAGCTATTGTAGCCTCGCCAAGTGTTCTAAGTTCCGACTCAAACAAGCCCATGGCGGCAAGCATTTGTGATGCAACTTCTGCCTCAAATAAAACTTCATCGGCGGTCGCAGTATTTAATAACTTTAAGAATCCAAACTTTTCAAAGTAATATGAAGTTATAAGGAATTGGTTATTTAACTGAAAAGTTATAAGTGCATTTTCTAAGGTAGTATCGAACCTTGTAGCTTTTGCTAAATCGACGCCTAATCCTGTGGCACAGTCAAACCACTTCTGCTCGTCTAGTGGAATTGTGGGGTCAAAAGAAAGTTCTGGTAGATCAGCAGGCTCAAGTTCACCAGTTTCCGGTGATGGGCGCAATATACCTAACGCTATCTTAGCTGCGAATATATCCTTGCCAACCTCTCCTTTGAATCTTGGCCCAAATGTTAAAAATCTACCTCTGTGTTCAATATCTATCTTAAACGACATTTATAATTCCTATGTTGTAGTATTGTACCTACTGTTTATATATCTAGACCCAGCTGGGCTTAAGTAATTATTAACTATTGCTAAAGTGTTTGTTGTTTTTTCAGAAATTAATTGCCTAAGATCTTCCATCATTCCCAAGTCTGCATTTAAGCAATATGTTGATAAAATAGGGTCTGGTATAGTTGTTGGTCCTGTTCCTGTTCCATGAACATGGCCTTTTAGGGCTGCATTTACTTCCTTTTGTGCAACTATTACATTTTCTAAAATAGTAGAAATTGCTTGTATGCTGTCTATAATTTCATTCAAACATGATACAAGATTATTGCCAACCGGTATTGGTTGTTGACCTCCGTACCTGCCATTGCCAGCTATAAGATGAATTTTGCCCCTTTCTCGGATAGAAAACCCGTTAGAATCAGTTGGAGTATCTTTGTCTCCACCTGCAATAATTTTAATGTCTCTTCTCGAATGCATTCTTAATCTATCTCCCTTGAGGATTATAGCAGAACTAGGGCCTTGGTCGACTGTTATTGCTTCTGTATTCTTCAGTGCAAAGTACTCATCAATATCACACATTTGTGATATATATATCCTAGCAGCGTCCATAACAAAACCCGGGTGCTGCTCTCCGTCTCGTAATCGAACTGCTCTTAAATTATTATCTGTCTTTGTTAAGTAAAGTGGAGGTAAGCTATTGGGATAACTACCAACGCCAGGAACAGCATATGGTGCACCACGACCAACAATAATGTCGATGGCGCCGGCGCCCATGTAGTCAGAATACCCAGAAACTGTTTCAATATCGATTGGATTGTTGGCACTTCTTTCTCTTACACCTTCTTTGGTTTCTCTAAAGGGGTCGCGATCTCTGCCTAAAATAATAATTGTATTATTATCAATCGCTGGTGATATTATCTCATCTCCGGGGCGCAGCTGAAAATTAGGAACAGGTTCGTAAAGTGGGTTTGGTCCTTGACCGTTGTATCCTGCTTCAAACTCGTCGTTTTCAATATGGTGCTTTTTGTCTGTCTTTTTTATCATGCCGTGTTATTTTTCTCCACATACCTATCTAGAGCGCCTGCATCAGTCTTTTCAAAAATTATTTGCCCGGCTAGTTCTTTTTTGTATATTCCATAACCCATGGTTAGCATTGATTTTTGAACGTCATTAGGGAATTCTACCACACACGCAGTACCGGGTGCATAATATTCACTGTTTTCAGTATATTTGTATACTTTTGGGTACATACTTATTATATTGAGAGTTTCTCTGAGATTTCCATATATTCGTTGCGCTTCTTGATTCCGCTTTACTCTGCTTCGCACCGCTGCGCTTGCTGGACTAGACAATGGCGGGCCCAACTGAGGAGATGGTGCAC
>MDTB01173924.1_pt1 | contig 34493 bp, 29 predicted proteins | sample 811161 | NCBI WGS metagenome assembly MDTB01 (sample SAMN05326650, study PRJNA326480) | marine metagenome | isolation source: seawater | place: Mediterranean Sea | collected 2009 | reverse complement strand
TATTAGAGAATCCCCTCAAAGGGAAACTACTCCTTTTTATCCTAGAAGTCCATATGCAGTAGCAAAATTATATGCTTACTGGATAATAATTAATTATAGAGAAGCTTATGATATTTTCGCTTGTAATGGTATCCTTTTTAATCACGAAAGTCCAAAAAGGGGCGAAACTTTTGTAACAAGAAAAATTACTAGAGGCCTTGCAAGAATAAATGAAGGTTTAGAAAAGTGTATATATATGGGTAATATTAATTCAAAAAGAGACTGGGGGCATGCAAGAGATTATGTATATATGCAATGGTTAATGCTGCAACAGGAAAAGCCTGATGATTATGTTATCGCCACCGGCAAGATGGTAAGTGTGAGAGAATTCATTGAGTTATGTGGTAAAAAGCTTGGTTGGAACAAAAATCATAATGAACCTGCAATAATCTGGGAGGGATATGGCATTAATGAAATAGGCAGAAGATCAGATACTAAAGAAGTTATTATCAAGATAGATAAAAGATATTTTAGACCTACTGAAGTTGATGAATTGTTGGGAGACTCTACCAAAGCTAAAGAGAAACTAAACTGGGAGCCACAAATATCTCTCTCTCAACTTATATCAGAAATGATAGAAGAAGATTTAAAAGAAGCAAAAAAAGATGCGATTTTGAAAAAGAAAGGTTTTCCAATTTTTAGTTCAAAAGAATAGTTAATATTCATTCAAGAAAAATGCAAAAAGAAATAAAACTTAACGAAAAAATTTTCATTGCAGGATCAAATGGAATGGTTGGGAGTGCCATAAAAAAGAGTTTGCTTAAATCTGGTTATGGCCTTAATAAAAATAACGGTACACTTTTGACGCCCTCCAGAGCAGAATTGGATCTTCTGAAATTTAACGAAGTTGAAAGTTGGTTTTTTAAAAACAAACCCACTATAGTAATATTGGCAGCCGCAAAAGTCGGCGGAATACAAGCTAATAATTATATGCCAGCTGACTTTATACTTGAAAATTTAAAAATACAAACTAATGTAATTGAGAATTCCTGGAAAGCAAATGTTAAAAGATTTCTTTTTTTAGGAAGTAGCTGTATTTACCCTAAATTTGCTCAACAACCCATAAAAGAGGATTCTCTTTTAGAAAGTCGCTTGGAACCAACGAATGAATGGTATGCGATCGCAAAAATAGCAGGCCTTAAATTGTGCGAGGCCTTAAGAAATCAGCATGAATTCGATGCAATTTCTCTAATGCCTACTAATCTATATGGTCCAGGAGATAATTATCATCCTGAAAATAGTCATGTGATGGCTGCATTAATTTCAAAATTTTCTAAAGCCACTTTAAACTCTAAACCTTTTGTAGAGTGCTGGGGATCAGGCACCCCACTCAGAGAATTCTTACATGTAGAAGATCTTGCTGATGCTGTAGTATTTTGTCTAGAAAATTGGCAACCAAATAGAGAAGATTCTCCAAAAGATATATTTGGAAATCCATTAAATCATCTTAATGTAGGAACAGGAAAAGATATTTCTATTAAGGAATTAGCAGAAAAGATATCTGAATTAGTTGGATTTAAAGGTGAAATTATCTGGGATAAATCAAAGCCTGATGGCACTCCAAAAAAACAACTTGATATTTCAAAGATCTCAAACTTAGGCTGGCTTCCGAAAATAAGTTTAGATAAAGGTATTAAGGAAACGATATCAATTTATAAAAATACTTATGAAAATTAATTTGAAGCCAAAAAAGGTGAATTAATTTATTTTTAATTTAAATTTATATCTTTAACAAACTATCTACAGCTTACTAGGCTGAATAATGAAAATATGAATATAAATAATTTGATTCCCAATATAAAATCGTATTAATTTCATTTCAGCAACAGATTTCAAAACAACAAAATAAATTACGCTTTTTATAGGTTTGTTATCTTCTATTGAAGAAGAAAAAACTTCTTTCATTAGAGTTTTATCTGAGATGCTTCCTTTTATTATTTTTAAATTGTTATTTATTATTCGTTACTTTTAAAACTCTTTCAAGAAATATTTCAGAGCTGGAGATGAATCTATTACATACAAATAATATCCTTTTTCCAATAAAGAAACACAACTATGAGATCCTATAAACCCAGCTCACCCTTTGATTAAAATACTATTAATAGTTAGTAATTTTTTTAATGATGCAAATTTCAAATTTAAAGCATAAATATAATTTTTAATTTTTCATATAATAAGGAACTAATTCTTTAAGAATCAAACCAAGATCATCATATTTGTTATTTTTAATGAATTCATTTATCTTTTGAATTCTTTCTTCTAAATATTCAAATTCATATGAATCTTCCACTGCTTCAAAAATTAATGGATGAATTGTTTTTTTAGATTTAGCGTCAATAAGCAATTCTTCATGTAATTTTTCTCCTGGTCCTAACCCCTTATAGACTATTTCAATATCACCCTTTTGATTTTTTGCATTTTTAACCATTAAACCTTTTAATAACAGCATTTTAGTAGCTAATTTTTCAATTTTTAATGGTTTCCCCATATCAAGAAGAAAAACTTCTCCTTTACCCTTAGATAAAACCGATGCTTGTATTACAAGACAAGCTGCTTCTTCTATTGTCATGAAATAACGTGAAACTTCAGGATGAGTTATGGTGATTGGGCCTCCTTTACTTATTTGATTCTGAAAAATTGGTATTACGGATCCGGATGATCCCATGACATTACCAAAGCGTACCATGGTAAAAATTGCGGGTTTTTTCTCACCACTCTGTTCTAAGGATTTCATTGCATATGCACTTACTATTAGTTCAGAAATTCTTTTTGTCAAACCCATTAAGCTTGATGGTCGCACAGCTTTATCTGATGAAATAAGAATAAATTTCTTACTTAAATATTTTCTTGAAAGTTTACATAAATTGTTTGTTGAAAAAATATTATTCTTAATTCCTTCAATCTTATTAGTTTCTAATATTCCTACATGTTTGTAAGCAGCAGCATGAAAAATTGTATCAGGTAAATGTTTTGCAAAAATATTTTCAAGAAAATTAAAATCGCAACAATCACCTAGTAGGAATTGATAATCTACATCTTGGTTAAGTTCATTAATTGTTTCAACCAAATTAAAAATATTAATTTCAGAAAAATCCAATAACAATAATTTCTTGGGTTTTAATTTTAATATCTGTAAACTTAGTTCCTTACCAATGGAACCTCCTGCTCCAGTAACTAGAACAACATTATCCCTGATTCCAGGTCCAAACAACTCTAATTTAGGAGGAACAATATTTCTAAAAAGCAAATCTTCAATACGAACAGGTTCTAATGAACCAAATTTCTCTTCACCAGATATCAATTTTTCTATAGAAGGAACTTTTAGAATCCTAATATCTGGTCTTTTAGCTTTAATCTTCTCAATTGTTTCTAATCCAATAGAAGAATTTTTTGAATTGAAAGCTAATAGAATTTGATCAATATCATTATAATTTATATCTTTAAACGATTTAATTTTTAATCTATTAATTTCTCTTCCCCATAATTCAGGATTATCATCTAGAAAACATTGAATTTTATAATTCCCCCTTTTTAATAAATAATTACTTAATTCGACTCCAACATTACCCGCCCCATATATCAAAACCTTTACATCTTGGTTATTTAAGATATTTCTCGAAAAAATTAAAAAATCTCTAATAAACAACCTACTAGTAATTAATACAAAGGAAAAGAGGAACCACTGTAATACCCAAAATCCTAAAGGCAATTGAACATTTAATAGGATTAGTATTATTGCAATAGTTGGAATTAAAATTATATTCTTTAGACCCATAATGTAGAAACCCGAACTATTTGTATATCTCGCTATACCTCTATAAAATTTAAAAAGGTGAAAAAATATACCAGAGGTTAAAATAATTATAAAATTTATTAAAAGACTTATTGGAATTTTTATTTGCAAAAACCAAATCACCAAATAGAAAACGCCTATAAAAATGCTTATGTCAATGCATAACAAAATTATTCTTCTTTTTTTTAAACTTAAATTGTAAAAATAATTAAAAAAACTTAAGGAAAATTTCATTTATAAAATTTTAATCTTTTCTTAGATTTTTGAATTAAGAAAAGGTAATGCATATTTTTTATCAAAATATAACAGAATTAAAAAATTTGCAAATGCAGTTACAATTCCAAAAAGCAATCCAAAATTAATATAAATCAAACCATTTATTAATGTCATTAAAGCATATAATAATGCGATTTTTTGCTTTGAAATTCCATTCAAAAATAATCTTTGATATATATGTAATTTATGAGCTTTAAAAATGTTATGGCCATATAAAAAGCGAAGACATAAAGTATAAATCGCATCTCCATAAATCGGCATAAGAATACAAAAGAAACCAGTTATTTCTATAAGGCTATCAAGTTGCAATAAATTACCGGTAAAGTATATCCCAAGAAAAACACTCCCAATATCACCCATAAATATTTTAGATGGATACCAATTCCAAAACAAAAAATTGACCAAAGAGCCGATTAATATAAAATTTCCAGGAAAATTTTTTAAATACATAGCTAAAAATATAAAAATAATAACCATACATAATGCGACTAATCCATCGCTTCCATCCATGAAATTTGTAAAGTTAATTACTGCAGTGACACTTATGATAGAAAAAGCATAAAATATTAGATTATCAGTAAAGTCTAGTTGCGGATTTGTAAATCTTAATATTAAAATTGCTGAAAAAAGTTGAAAAAAGTATCTATATTTATTCGGAACGTCAAACTTATCATCTAATAAACTTATAAATAAAACTGGGAGGGTACATATTGAAATTGCTGATAAAGTATTCCATGAAAAAAATAATCCATTTAGAAAATTAAAAATAAAGATTGGAATTATGAATCCAATACCACCTCCTCTAGGTGTTGGATCAATATGAAGACTTCTATTATTTGGATTATCAAGTAAATTATTTTTAAAAAATTTAAAGCAGGATTTTAAAATCAAATGATTAAAAATAAATCCAAAGCCAAATAAAAGTATTATTTCTCTACTTAAGAACATCTTAAAAATAATCTTTTAAAATGGGGAAAAATCTCAAATCCTTTTTTGTTATTTCTGAAGCTTTTTGGAAACCAGATAAATCAGAACCAATTCTTTTTATAGATGAGAAAGTTTTTGGAGAAAATAGTAATAAAGGAGAACACAGAAAATTAAATAACCTATTTGGTAGCCTAATTATCTTACATTTACTTGCTTTATCACTAACATCAATAGAATCTCTCAAAGATGTAATCATTTCTTCATAAGTAAGCAAATTATCACCTCCTACGTTTAATACAACTTGAAAATATTTATTTTGTATTGTATCTTCTACCATTTTTAAAAAAACATTTGCAAGTTGAGAAGAGTGAATTGGCTGCCTCAAACCCGTTCTTGAGGGTAATATTAATAATCTTAATATACGCATTATAGATAATATCTTAGAAATATTTTTATCTCTTGAATTTGGGTATGAATCATAGATCATTGTTGGCCTTATAATTGAACAACTTATTTTCAGTTCATTTGATATTTTGAGTAACTTAGTCTCAGCAGAATATAATTTTTTGAATAGATCTTTATCAAAGCTATTTGATTCAAATCTTTTAGTAATCACTGAAGATGAAGAACATACCACAATCCCTTGCAATTGTTGAAGTCTATTTTTAAATTTATCGGACAGAATTTCAAAAAAGTAAGATAATTCCCAAATTGGAGCGAAGCTTACAATAATAAATTTGTCTTTATTATTCGGATTGAAAGTACTAGGTTCTTTTAAGTCCAGTTTAAAGTTATCTTTCCTATTTCTCGAATATAAATATAGATTAAGATTTTTTCTTGAATATTTACAACAATCAATAAATGACTGTCCTGAAAAACTAGAAGCTCCAAACAAATATATATTCATAAATTAAAGCATTTTATTGATATTTTTCTTAGATACCTTAAAGCTAATGGGATAATAAAAAATATACCAAAAGTATTTTTATAAGCAAGATAAACTTCTGAAAGTTTCTTTCTCCACTTTATTGAACTTAGACCACCCGTAGACATTAAAACAATCTTTTGATCTATTATGGATATTTTTATACCTTCTTTACCGCTTAATCTAAGGAAATAATCTAAATCAGCAGCTATTTGAAATTTATTTGAATAATAATTCATCTTATCAACCACCTTTGAACTAAAAAGTGTTGATTGGTGAGGTGGAGTTAATCCTAAAAACAATAAAAACTTAAAATAAGTTCTACTAATGATTTTTGTTTGAGAATTTTTTATAAAAAAAGATTCTCTGGCCATTCTTTTGGTTTTCGTATTAAAGTATCTGGCCTTACAAACAATTAAGTCAGACTTATTCTTAAATTCTTTTATTTCATAAGCTAAATTCTTCAAGATGTTTTCGTTATATGCCCAATCATCAGATCCCCAAAATATCATCCATTCATTCTTTCTCACATCTATAAATCCTATATTCATTGCATTAAAAACACCTCGATTATTTTTATCTTCAAGAGTCCAATTTAATTTATCATTAGATTGACAAAATTCTATTAAATTATCTCGATGCAATTTGTTTGAAAAGCCATCTACAAACAAAACTCGCCAATATGGGTAAGTTTGTTTATTTAGAGAATTAATTAGCTTTTTTAATAAGTGAGAAGAGTTTAATGTGGGAATTACAAATAAAAAACCTATCATTATTTTCTTATTAAAACCTTATCTTCAATTACTAAGACATCCATTTTTGTTCTTGCGAAACAATCAAAGGCTTCATCAATTGTGCTAACAATAGGTTCATTTTCATTAAAAGATGTATTTAATATCATTGGAACTTTTGTAAGTTCAAAAAAAGTTTTAATAAGTCTGTAATACCTGCCATTCTCTTTTTCAGTAACTGTTTGTAGTCTGCCTGTACCATCAACGTGACATACCGCGGGAATTAATTTTCTTTTTTCAGTTTTTATTGGATAAACTTTCATCATAAAAGGCACATTATTATCAGTTTGACAATTCAATTCAAACCAATTTTCAACTTCCTCTTTAAGTACTGAGGGTGCGAATGGCCTAAAAGATTCTCTTTTCTTTATTTTTTTATTTAAGATTTCCTGCATATTAGTATTCCTTGGATCAGAAATTATTGATCTATGACCCAAAGCTCTTGGCCCCCACTCCATTCTTCCTTGGAACCAACCAATTACATATCCTTTTTTAAGAAATTCACAAATCAAATTGAGTAAATTCTTCTCATCTGGAATTTTCTTATCTCCTAGAGTTAGAATCTCTATGTTAAGAGCATTGTTGATCTTAACTTCATTTAAAACTCTATTTTTTATGAATTTCTCAACTTGATTTTTTTTGAAATAATGACCTAAATAGGATGAGGTTAAAGGAGTACATCTTTTGTTACTTATACTATGCCAAAGCTCTAGCGCACTTCCAATAGCACCTCCAGCATCTCCTGCCGCAGGTTGAACATAAATATTTTTAAAAGGTGTTCTTTGACTTATCTTCCCATTAGCTACAGAATTAGCACCGCACCCTCCCGCGATACAAAGGTTTTCGCTGTAATGTAATTTATAGAGATGATTCAACAAATTAAAGAGCGCCTCTTCATACATAAATTGGGCCGAATTAGCTATATCCTTATGTTTTTGATCAATCCGTTCATTTTTCTTTCTAGGTCTGCCAAATAATTTTACAAAATCAGAACTATAGTGATCTCCTAAGATAGGTGCGCCATTCGCCCATTTAATAGGAATAAATTCCTTAGTATGAAGAAAATACTTCAAATTCAAACTAAATTTTCCATTAGATTTTAAACTTACTAACTCCCTCATTTCATTCATATATCTAGGTTTTCCATAAGGAGCTAATCCCATGACCTTATATTCATCTCCATAGTTTGGGAAACCCAAAAACTGGGTGATTGCAGTATAAAAAATCCCTAGTGAATGAGGGAAAAAGACCTTATCGTCAATATTTAAATTGCACTCTTCTCCTAATCCCCATGCAGTACTAGCAAAATCTCCAAATCCATCAACTGATACTACTGTGGATCTTTTAAAAGGGGATGAATAATAAGCAGAAGCTAAATGGGATAAATGATGATCAACAAAGATAATTTTTGCTTTTATAGAATTATCTGGAAAATATTTAAAAAAGCTTTCTTTTATTGATGATCTTTTTTGTTTATTTTTAAATCTATCAACTATGAATTTAGCATTAGGTTTTCTTAAGAATGTATAAAAAAGTTTTCGGGATAAGTGTTTTTTGGGATCTGAATTTATAGTTATGTAATCAATTTCATCTAATGAAATACCAGCATCTGAAATACACCACTTTATTGACTCGAGTGGGAATCCAGTACAGTGCTTTACTCTTTTTATTCTCTCTTCTTCACAAGCATTTAAAACTTTGCCGTCTTTAATTAATGATGCAGAAGCATCAGCATGAAAAGCATTAATTCCCAATATAAATGTCATGTAAAAAATTTAAAAAAGAAAAGTGGGTTCCCTGGAATTTCCTAAAATCCAATTATATAGTTCATTAATTTTACTAGAAACAATTCGGGAAGAGAAGTTTTTTGATACATAGTCATAATTAATTTTACCTATTTTATTTAATTCATTTTGATTAAATTTATTTAAATTAATTAATGAGTTTAAAATACTTTGAATATTAGGTTCTGCATTTAATAAATCATTTGTTTTATATAATTCAGACAAGTTACATTGCCTACTTAATAAGCAGGGCAATTTAAAAGTCATTGCTTCTATTGCTGCCATTGGTAATCCCTCAGAGAATGAAGGAAGAATAAAAGCGCTAGAATTATTAAAAACTATATCTTTATTCACTCCAGATATTGTTCCAAATAATTTTACATAATTTATTTTCTCTTCTTGAATTCTTTTTAATAGATATTCTTTATCTCCATATCCAATAAAAACTAATCTCCACTTTGTAGATTTATTTAAACTAACAAATATTTTCCAAGCACTCAATAATTGTTCTATCCCCTTTTTTTTATGAAATCTCCCTAAAAATAATAGTATTCTTTCTGATTCATTAAATGATTTACTCCAAATAGGTTTTAAATTTTTAATTTTATTTAAGTCAGGAAAACTAACGGAATTAGGAATCACTGCTATTTTAATATCTGGGAATAATGACCTTATTTCATTTGCTTCATTTTGGCACAAAGCATGAATACACTTAGCATTGTTAAATGCTTTTTTTTCCCAAAAATTTATAGCAATTTTCTTCTTAAATTTAGATTGTGATAAAGCCCATTTATCTATCATCCCATGAGGTGTAATAATAAAAGGTTTCAAACTTTTAGGATTAAAGGCGGCCAATCTATTTTGACTTCTCCATAAACCATGAATATGGATCAGATCAAAATCACTTTTTTTAATCTTACCTAATAATTCAAAATCTCTTAAAATTTTTGGATTCGTATTATTACATATCCACTCATTAGAAATATGATAATTGTTATTTATTAATTGCTTTATGGCAATATTTATACCTCCATCTTCGCTAGTTTTAGAATAAGAAAGATGAAGTACCTTCATAACCAATATCAAAATATATATTTTTTTATAAGTTTAGTTTAAATTAAATAGTATTAGGAAAGTATTATCTAAAACTTTTTTAAATAATTTAAAAGGGAATTGTCTAATGTCTTATTTAGGTCTAATTTACCCTCAAAAAGACCCTTTTTTTTCTTTCTTATTTGAATATTATGATATGGATGTAAAATTACTGGAGCTTTTGATAAATATCCTGCCCAATAACTAAAGGTACTTGAATAAGAGGCAATGATTATTTTAGATTTTGATAATTTTATTAAGTCCTCCAAATCAGAAGAGGATTCTGAAAAATATACATTTTTTAAAGAAAAGATTTCAGATATATCTGAGTATCTTCCATCACTAAAAACAGTAACTTTAAGATTCTTATTAACACCTGTTCTTATCTTTTTTATTACATCTATGAAATAACTTATTGGGGTTCTTATGTTTGGAGACAATCCAAATAGTTCTTTATTGTTAACAAAATCACTACATCTTATATGCACACCAATTACTGGAGATTCATCATTATTGAAAATTCTTTGATATTTTGGAGATAGCATATTATAAAAGCTTTTTCTGACAAACTCTTCATTATTTCGAAGATTATAAAAATAGTCATCCCAATTAGGCACCTTATTAAAAAAGTATAAAATTCTTCTTCTAGAGTTTTTATGTTTAATTTTATTTCCATAAAAAGGTAGAGTTTTTTTATAAAAAATAAGAAAAATTAATAGGTAAAAAATATTTGGTCTGTTTAAATTTTTAAAGAAAAAGGCATAATTCCTCTTTTTTCTTTCATTCCTAAGATAAGGTCCTATTTTGATATCTCTCCATCCAATAACAAAAAAATCTAAGTCATTTTCTTTTGCATATACCAAGGCTTCCGCCCAAACCAATAACTTGTTTGCCAAGCCAGCTTTTGGTAAAAAAGCTAATACTACTTCATTTCTCATTTTTGTAATGTTCTTTCGTATATCTCAATAACAGCTTTACCAAATTTTTCAGGCCTAAGTTTCTCAACTTTTTTATAACTTTTTTTACCCATTTCATTCAATTCTTTCACTGATAAGTTATGGATTTTCTCAAAAGCAGTAAAAATTTGCGACTCACTAAAAGGATCAAATATAAAACCATTTTTACCATCTTCTACTAATTCATCACAAGCGCCTACTTTATTAGAGATAATTATAGGTAAACTTGCAGCACAAGCTTCATTTATTACGAGACCCCATTGTTCAACAAGAGCAGAATGAACTAAACAAGAAGCTAATCCATATAATTCTGAAACAGCTTCATAATCTAAAAATCCCAAAAACCTAACTTTATTTTCTAGTTTTAAATTTTTAACAAGCTTTATTAATTCGTTGTACTCAGAGCCATCTCCACATATTATTAAGGGCCAACATTTATTACCATATTTTTCAAAATAAATTGAATAAGACTTTATTAGTCTTATAGTATTTTTTCTTTTTATTAATCTAAAAGCTCCAAGAAAAAAGGATTCATCACTTAAATTATATTTTTTTAAAATTTTACTTTTATTAATTTTAGATAATTCTGATTTTTTTCTAAAAAAATCATTATCCACAACATCATAACCAAAATAAATATTATCCTTTTGGATTCCAAGTTTTTCTAGGTAATTTGCATGGGATTTACCTCCAACTAAAGCGGCAGAATAATTTGGTAAGATAAAAAACTTTTTAAAAATTTCAATAATAAAATTTCTTACCTTATCATTTTCTTTTGTCTCTGACATTAGAACAGTTTTTACATTATTTTTTTTTGCCCATTTTAATAATGATTTTGACAACTCAAAAGACCAACCAGGCACAAAAATTAAATTAGGTTTTATTTTTTTAAGGTAATCATTAAGTGCAATTTGATTTACTCTTGGATGAGAAAAATCCTTACTTTCTTTTGAGAATTGACTTTTATTTATATTAATTAAAGTAAAAATTTTATCTGTAAAGCTCCTGTCGATATCGCCCCAAGAATGTTCTAATGAATTATTAGTCAATTCAAATATATGCAAATTAATTGATTTATTTTTTAAGGTATTATGAGCAGATTTAATTCTTGCTAAATGGTAAGGACCAATATTTATAAAGGCAATTAAAATGTTATCCATTTTTAGTTATTTCTATTATCTCCTCACCCATTCTTTTTAGAGAAAAATATTCTCTGAAAATTTTTAAAGAATTTTTAGATATTTTTTTTAAGTATACTTTTTTAACAATTACTGATTTAATGCTTGATAAGAAATCTTCACTTTTAAAAGTTTCTGATATATGAATCCACTCTGCATATTTTTTTATATCTGAAGCACCATTAAAAGGATTTACTATACAGTGAATACCTTTTGAGGCAGCCTCAATTAGACTAAGCGGACAACCTTCAAATAAACTAGTCATAAGATAGATATCTGTCTCTTCAAGAAATTGATCTACATCTTCACACCAACCCTCTAAATGCCACAATTTACTCTCTATTTCATTAAGAGATATTTTTATTTTTTCGAATAATGGGCCGTCTCCAATTAGCGATAATTTAACTTTAAATCCCTGAACTAAAAGTTTTTTCCATATTTCAATAAGCAAAAATAAGTTTTTCTGAGGAACAAATTGTCCAACAAAAGTAAGGTTTACCATATCGCAATTTTTTCTTCTTTTATAGTAATCACTATAATCCCTTACCTTAAAAAGAGGAATTGAGTTGTTAACTACAAAAACATTATCTATTTTTTTATAAAAGTTTTTGAATTCTGTCTTAGAACCTTCTGAGCAAAAAACTACTTTATAAGGATTTTTATAATACCAACTCTTAAGTAACTTCATTCTTAAGAAACCCAAAGGCCTATCTTTTTTACTATTTGTCATTGGCATATGTATAAAACCAATTACGTTACTTATTTTTGAACTCAGTGCACCTTTGATATAATCTAATCCATCTTCATCATATTGCTGATTAACAATGATGAGATTAGGCATTATTTGATTGCAAATGTCTTTTATTTTTTTTATCTGATAGAAATCTAAAATAGCTGATACAAACCTTAATTTTCTTTGAGCTAAAGCTTTTAGATTATATCTGTGGATATTTAAATTTAATTCTTCAAATTCTCTGGACCAACTATCCATATATTTATTTGTTGACAAAACAATCTCTACATTATTGCCTAGACCTTTAAGAGACTTTGCAAGGTTTATTAAAAACCTCTCTCCTCCACCCCGAGAACTTGAATTAGAACTAAATATTAATATTTTCATAAAGAAAAAAAATAATTACATTCCCTGAATAAGAATTGAAGCTATCTTTTACTCATATCTATTTGGTTTAAGAAATGCAATTTTATAAATCAATAATATATTATTCAATAATAATACTAAATTCAAATATTATCCATATTTAGCTATTTCAATTATTTTTTTCTGCAATAATAATTATGTTATTAGGCCAAATATAATTCAAGAAGAAGTTTTTTCTATTACAAATTTTGTGAGAAATTATACTAAATCCTGATTTCTCAAGCAAAACATTTAAAGTCTTTAGAGAAAAAAACTTTATATGTCCTCCATCCCATAAAACAGTAAATTGATCGTCCCATTTATTAAATATTGAACATAATAGATTTTTGATATAATTCCCATAATAAGGTGTAGATAATATTAATTTACCTTTTGATTTCAAAAAATATTTTGCAAACATTAATAATTCATCCGGCTTATACAAATGTTCTATAACCTCTATGGAGGTTATCAAATCTACTTTATTTATCTTTAAATATTGTGGATCATCATAAATGCTATATTGAAAAAAATTTAATTTTGGGTAATATTTTTTTGCAATTTCAATTCCAGTTTCCTCTGAGTCTACACCAACAATATCGTAGCCTTCCTTTTGTAATTTAGCGGCAAAGTTCCCATTGCCACATCCAAGATCTATAACGTTTTCACAGGGTATTTTCTTAATAATATGAAGAATTATATTATCTAACCAATCATGAGAAGTATCTGAATGATTATATTTGTCGTATTTGAAAATTACCATTAATAATGAAACTTAAGTCGTATTATTATAGTTTAAACTAAAATTCTAAATTTCAACTATTCATACTTCTCTCAATTTTTAAAAACTCAATTTCAATTGGAATAAAAAATAATAAAAATTGTGATATGGTCAATAAAAATCCAACAACTTGAAAAGCTCCTTGGCTAAGTAAAAGAATCAGACAATATAAAAAAGGTAGAATCACTACAAATGAACGTAAATTTAATTTAGATAAAAGATTTATTAATGTCTGCCAAAATATTAAATATAAGAAAAACAAAACTAGTACTAGTAATAAGTTTTTTGCAATAATAAAAAAAGATCCTATTAGAGCTGGGGTAAACTCAGTCCCAAAATTATCCCTATTTAAAATATTAATAGTATAAAAAGTTGTAAGCCGAGTATTTAATCCAATTAAACCATCCCAAAAATTAACATTCATAATTTCATTTTTTGCACTCAAGATATTCATAAGGGGTTCAGAACCTTGTATCCTAAATAACGAAGAGAAAATTAAAAATAAAAATTTTATATTATTATTTAAATAAAAAAATGTTTCTGAATAATCTAGGGAAAATATTGATTCATCGGTAATAACTTTAATTTGACTAAGAAAATTACTTCTCCTTAAATTAGTTATCGCTAAGGTTAAAATTTGGACAGGAAATAAAGAAAAAACTATTAAAATTAAATTCTTTATTTTAAATCTATTAATTAATAAATTATATGTAATCATTGTGAATAAAAAATAGAATATATATGTTCTGCTAGTTGTAATAAATGAACATGAAAAACAATAAACAGCATACAAAAAGATTGTTATTTTAGATAAGTAATTAATCTTATACAGAAGGCACAAATGATAAGTTCTTAAATATAAAATTGGTAGAAGTTTTAATGTTAAAAAAATAATTCCACCTAATCTAAATGGTAATTTATTTTCTGCATAATAAATTGTGCCTATTTTAAAATATTCCACCAAAAAAAGGCATAAGAAAGATACACAGGTAATTACAAAAATATTTTTAACTATATAATCTTTAATTTTTCTCAGTTTATTAGGCTTATATTTTGGTCTAATATAAACATCTAAATCAAATTTATAATTTAAATCTTTAAAAATATATTTAAACAAATTTAGTGCTAATATGAAAACAAAAAGTAAACATGTAGTAATAATAGAATATGTAATTAATATGTTTTGATCGATATTTTCATAGTCTAATTGACTATAAAAAAATCTTCTATAAATTTCCAGTCCTTCTGCTGACTGTACATATAATATGAAATAAAATTGTATATAATATGCTAATAAAATAACTGTAAGAATTATATAATTGAAAATTCTATAAATAATACTTATAAAAGATTTTTTTAAAATTGCAAATAATAAAAGCTCCGAAGTTAATGAAAGCAAAAAATATGAAAAATTGTATTCAGTAATAAATTCTTTAGTTAAAAAGTAACCAGTTGGAATTATTAAAAGAATTAATAACTTAGAAAATGAAATAAATATTTTCATTAATCTTCTTTTTTAGAATTATTTTTGGTTTTATCTAAATTTCTATTCATATTAAGGAAAAATCACTACTCTTAGGAAAAAGAATAGTTTCTAAATGAATTCTACTATTTAATTTCTCATCAATTTTTTCTGATAATTTATTTTTTCTCATATTTTTCATAAATCAATTACGAATATACTATTTTTTATTAGAAATTTTATTCTCATGCTCTAGCATTAGATTAAGAACATCATCCACATCATACTTCGCTTCCCAATTTAATAATTTTTTTACTTTTGATGGATCTCCATAACTTATTTTAATATCAGTAGGTCTCTTAAATTCATTACTAGAGATAATATGATTTTCCAAATTTAAATTTAATTTATCAAAAACCTTTAATGAAAAATTCTCCAAAGATTCTGATTTGCCAGTAGCAACAACAAAGTTTTCAGGTTCTTTATGTTGCATAATTTTCCACATTACCTCTACATATTCTGGAGCCCAGCCCCAATCTCTGCATATAGATAAATCTCCTAGGATCAATTTTTCTTCACTCCCTTTAGATATTCTTACAGCAGTTTTAATGATCTTTTTCAACACAAACCTGTCAGATCTAATAACAGATTCATGGTTAAACAAAATCCCATTACAAGCAAAAATATCATACGCAACTTTATAGTTTTCTACCGCCCAAAAAGCTGCAGCTTTACCAACTGCGTAAGGACTTTTAGGATCAAATGCCGTATTTTCGTTACATGGGTTACCATTATTACCTCCGAAACAATCCCCAGAGGAAGCATTGTATAGCTTTATCTTCTTTTTGGAAAATCTTATAGCCTCTAACAAGTTCAATACACTATTGTTAATACTTTCAATAGTTTCGATAGGAAAATCAAATGACATGCTGACAGAACTTTGTCCAGATAAGTGATAAATTTCATCAGGTTTACAAGACTCAACAACTTCTAGAACACTTTTAAAGTTTGTCATAGACATAGAAACTAAATTAACATCTTCTTTTATTCCAAGATAAATTAATCCCCTAAAAGAATTGGATTCTATATCTCTTGAAGTACCAGTTACTGAATAACCTTTATTTAGCAGAAACTTTGCTAAATAGGAGCCATCCTGCCCTGAAACACCACATATCAATGCCTTTTTCATTGATTTTTACCTTTTAATCTTATTTTTGAATTTTGTTTAAAAAATAAAATCATAATTGATGTTATTAACAATTAAATTTTAATGTAATGTCTTATAAGTATATTAGAATGTTTTTGATGGTTCTTTATTTTAGAAATAGTTTATTTCATCAAAGGGTTAATTTATTAATAATTAATTATGAATTTTGATAATCAAAAATCTATTTTAGATACTGAAATTTTTAATATAGATTACTTTGGTATTTTTAAACGAAATAAAAGACTATTTTTCCTCTCATCTGTAACAATTTTTATATTTGGAGCTTTTATACATTTAAGAAAAAAACCCATATGGGGTGGTCAGTTTCAAATAGTTATTTCAGAAAAACCTACTTTATTAGATAAAAAAATTCCAAAAGACTTTAAATCAGATTTACTAGGTTCATCTTTTAATCAGAAACTTAAAACAGAGATAAAAATCCTTGAAAGTCCATCTGTTCTCTTGCCAGTTTACGAATATGTAAGAAATTATAAAAATTCTTTAAATAATATTAAAGCACCGATTAATTATTCAGATTGGTTTAGTAAAAATCTCTCTGTTTCATTAATTAGAAACACAGCAGTATTAAATGTTAACTACAAAGATAATGATAAAACTTTAGTAGAAAATGTATTGAATCTTATAGCTAGTGAATATCAATCTTATACATATAGAGATAAAGAAAAAAAAATTAAAAACTTGATGAAGTATTTTGATGATCAAATCCAAATCTATAAAATTAAAGTCAACAATTCTTATAAAGATGCTCAAGAATATGCATTAAAATGGGATCTTATTGAGAATGGAAATACTGCAGAAAATCAAGTAAGTATTAGAAATGAGCAATTAATTTTTACTCATAAAAATAGAATTAAACAATTAGAAGAATTATTAAATGAAATTAAAAAAATAGGAAGTAATGAAGATATATTAAACTATGCAAGCTCTTTAGAAGGAAAGGAATTAAAAACTTCTTTCCTTCTAGAAAATATTAATCAAGAGATAGATGACAGGAATTATATCTTTACAAAAAATGATAGAGAATTTAAAAACCTTCTGTTAAAAAGGGATCGCCTAAGAAACTTATTAAAAATTCAAATCACTAATTATTTAAAATCACAGTTAGAGTTTTCGAAAGCATCATTAAAATCTGTATCAAGGCCTGCTGATGTAATAATAAAATATAAAGAATTTTCGAGAAATGCTTTTAATCAAAGTTTAATTTTAACTTCACTAGAAAATGACAGATATGCATTATCCTTGGAAAAAGCGAAAGAAAATAAGAGATGGGAACTAATATCAAAGCCCAAAGTTTTGGATACTAAGATCGGTCCTTCAAAATTATCATCACTTATCGTAACTTTTTTCACAATATTTATAGTTAGTCCTTTGATCATCTTTATAAAAGATAGAAAGTCCGGGATCATATACTCAAATAATGAATTAAAGAATTACCTTGATATGGATCTTATAGGCATATCCAACGGCATAGAAGAAATTAATTTAATTTCATACAAACTAATTAAAAAATACATTCGATCTGATATGACAATAGGTTTTTTTATGGCGGGTTTAACTAACAATAATCTCGCAATAAAAAAAATGAAAAGTTACCTAAAAGAAAATATAAATTCTGATTTTATTTTTTCCAATAAATTAGAAGAAATTTTAAATTGTGATAAAAAATTTATCGTTACTCAAACTGGAGAAATAACAAGAAAAGAACTCATAAAATTTAACAATGATATTAATATTAATGATTCTGAAATTAACGCTTGGATAGCTATAGTTTAACGACAAAGCTTAAATTTTTTTTATTAATTATTTTTTGATCTTAAAGTCCTCAAATACATTTTCCTATATTTCTCTCCAATATTGCTAATACAAAAATTTTCACAAATATGGTCTCTAGCGCTCTTGCCTAAATTAATTCTTTTAGATGGAACTTCTACCAATTCAGTAATATGTCTAATAGTATCTTTATCATTATTAGACTCTAAGACGTTTACGTTATTGGTGAGATTAAGTCCTCCTAAGCATATTCTATTTGCGATTACTGGTAATCCAATGGCTAAAGCTTGTTGTAGTTTTGTTTGTAAACCTGTTGCAACATTTAGAGGATAAATATATATCCAATCCTGGTCGAGAAAATCATAATAGTTTTCTGCAAAATCAATATGTATTACATTTTTTAATTGATCAATCTTTTCTAATAAATAATTTCTAGGTTTTTGGCCCAAGATTACTGTCTCTAATCTTGGGTATTTCTCTTTTATGTGGGGATAAACATTTACTAAATATGAATAAATCCTTGCGGAAATAAGGTTATGGCTAATATTGCCAACAATCAATATCTTAACCTTATCAGGGTTCGATTTTATTTGATGAAAATGTGTTATGTATTTATTTTCTAGTTTCTCATCAATTGGAATTCCAATTGTTGAGATGTTTTTTAATTTATTTTTATTTGCAAGATAGCAAGAATCTTTATTAGCGACACATATGATTGAGTCAAATTTTGGGTAATAATATTTTTCTAAAGTTAAAAAAAAATATTTATAGATATTTAGATAAATTTTCCTTAATATTTGTTTTGTTTCTTTGTTAGCTAAATCTGCAGCCAATGAATATGCATCTGAAGAAACCAAGACAGTTGGCTTATTTTTTAAAACTTCAGTATATGGTGAACCATACCACATATCGAAGTGTATTAAGTCGTAAAAGACTTGGTTTTTCTTAAGCCAATGGGATACATTGAAACTAAAGTAATTCCCTAATACAGGTGGCAGACCTCTCAAAAAGAAAAATAACTTATATAAAAATAATTTAATACTACTATTTTTTTTATAAAAAAAAATATTTTTGATTTCTGGAAAATCTTTTTTTATCAGTTTATTTATAGTTTCATTATCACAAAAAGAATCAATGATCATTAAATCAATTACAAATTCCTTGTTTGCAAATTTTAATAGATTATATGTTAAATTTTTATTTCCACTATTAGCAGGTATTGGCATGTAAGGAAGAATATATAAAATTCTCATATAAATAATTATCTTATTTTGTATTATAAAGATTATCTAAATCTATTTATTTTTTATAATATAAATTTCAAAAATTAATTTAAATTATTATAAATAATAAATTATCTTACTATTAAGAAAAAAAATTAAAGTTCAGAACTAAAAAGAGAATAATTTATTGAAAATATTTAAAAGAATTATTAAGTTGTGAAATTTAAAGCTAAGAATCAAATCTAAAATTTAAAAAATACATTTTAATTCATTTACTTAACAAAATTTCTGATGCAAAGTAAAATTACAAATTAAAGCAAGATTTTTTAAATGGAAAAAGATAATTTTTTTAAAAACGCTTTTATTAATACAATTGCAAATAAAAAAAGCAAATATGAATTCACTGAATATGAAGAAAATGTATTTTCTCAACATGGTCAAGATGGTGTGCTAAAGAAATTATTTTCTAAAATAAACTGTTTGGAGAATATTACAACATTTGAAGTAGGAGGATGGGATGGTGTGACTTTGTCTAATACTTGCAATTTACTTAAGAATCATGATGCTTTTAGTATTTTTGTTGAGGCAAATAAAAAAAAATTTGAGGTTTTACTTAAGAACCATTCTAAAGAAATAGCATCTGGCAAGGTATTGGCTTTAAATGAATTTCTAACACCTCAGGGATTGAGTTCGCCTTCTAAAATTCTCAAAAGAGCAGGCATTAGTGATTTAGATTTCATCTCCATAGATGTAGATGGTATGGATTATTTTATTCTTAGAGATTTAGATATATCTCCCAAGGTAATTTTAATAGAATACAATTATACTTTTCATCCTAATGTTGAATTTGTTCAGCCACAAGATTATAAAGTTAACTGGGGCAGCTCTTCTAGTGCAGTTTTAAAACTTGCTGAAAAGAAAGGTTATGGTTTGGTACATTTTTTTGAAACGGATCTTTTGCTAGTAAGAAAAGATATTATTAAAAACTATAATTTAAAAACTATTGAATCATATGAAGTTTTTAGCAAAGCTAATGGATTTTTCGGATTTGGATATGATGGGACATTATTAATGTTTGGGGATAGTAAAAATAAAGGTCCAAACTGTCCATGGGTTTCAGCACAATTTTCACCAACAAATTTCCAATTTCTTCCATCCTTTTTAAGATTTTTTGTTTCTAAAAAAGATTTTACTGAATATTTCAAATGGGTATTGAGAAATTTGTATTTAAAAAAATATAAAGAAATAATTAAAAAAACCAGAGAATTATTGTTTAGAAAAAATTAAAAATTACTTATAAAATTTTTTTTAGTTAACTCCTTTATTAATGCATCATATAGTTTTAAAGCAGCATTATTACTATAATGAGATCCATCAATTGATATAAGTTTCTCACCATCATAAACTTTACATTCTGATTTTTCTTGGCACAAGACATTTGTTGGATCAAAATATATAAAGTTATCATTTAAATTTGAAATTTCTCTTAATCCTTCGCTAAGAATATCTTTTTTTAACTTTAAACCATCTATTTTATGTCTTCTAGAAATTACATCATCAACACAATCATTAAAATTAAGAGGAAGATAATTAGATAATAAATCTCTGTAAAAGCAAGTATATTTTGAGCCATTAGGAAAACTTGGCATTGATCCTAAAACAATGACTTTTATATTTTTTTTATTCATCTCTTTAACAAAATCTTTTAATTTAAATAACCATTGCTCTAGAGCAACTCTTTTAGAAATGGAATTATTACCCTCATCATAAAAATTAAAAGTAAAACTATTTTCTCTTCTTCCATAGAAATAAAGATTAAAGTCATTAGCAACTAAAATCACCTTATTATGATATCTTTCTTTATTTATTTCTTTTAAAGCAAATTCAACTAATCTTTTTTGGCCATAAATACCTGATTTATCTATTAATGAAAAAGACTCTTTTTGTTTACTGTTAATATATTTAATTTTTGGAAAGATCTGAGTGTTATAAGAAATATTCATTACATTAAATTTTCCAGTCTGATAAAAAGCATCACCAAGTTTCAATAATGATCCACTAATACTATCTCCAAATATTGCAATTAAATTTTTTGCATCAAAATTTTTTGTTAAGCATTTTTCTAAAGCTTTTTTAACATCAATTGGATTAACGCAATTATTAATATTTACAGAAGTATTTTTTATCTCATTGATTTGTGAAAAGTTTCTATCGGGATTAATCTCATTTATAAAAACTTTTTTACTACCTTCTAAATAAATTCTTCCTCTATTAATGTATTTAGTTAATATAAATTGAATGGCTATTATTATTATTAATAAAAGAGAAGTAAAAGGTATTATGAAATATGATCTAAAACCAATATCTCCTTTTTTAATTTCTTTGTTTCTAAAGGGTTTTTCAATGTATTTGTAACTAAATATTGATAGCAACATTATTAGAATTATCTGAAATGGTACTGTCCACCAAATAATACCTACAGTCCACCTACTTAAACTGAGAACACCCCAATGCCATAAATAAATAGAATAAGACCTTTTGCCAATAAATAATATTTCTTTTCTTTTAAGAAATTTAGACATTAAAGTCCCATCTCTTAAAGAAAACATCAAAATAGACGTTAAAAATACAATTGAAAAAGTTGAGATTTTTGCAAAAGATATGGGAGAGAAAAAAATAGCAACTATTATTATTACTACTAAAGAAGGGTTTATTTTTTTTAATTTTTCTGAAAAATAATTTTTTTGATTATAAAAAATATAAGAAATACTACCAAAAGCTATTTCCCAAAACCTAAATGGCATTAGGAAATATCCCGCTGGTTGATTTTTATCATAAATATAAATAAAGGATAATAAAGATAAAGTAGAAAGCATTAATAAAATAACTAAAAAATTCCTTTTGCTCTTTAATTGACCAGAGTTAAAGTTAGAGAACCATAAAAGAATAGGGAAGAATAAATAAAATTGTTCTTCTAAAGCGAGTGACCATGTATGAGTAAAAGGATTTAATTCAGTTGTAGTGGCAAAATAATCAACGGAGTTACTATAAAGATATAAATTAGAGACACCAAATATTGAACTAATGCCTGTAAGCAAAGATTCCTTAGCACTTGGATCTAATAACCAAATTAATAGACTGACTGGAAAAACATAAAATATTAGTGCTGGTAAAAGCCTCTTGATACGCCTCTGATAAAAAGAAGATATAAATAAAATAAATCCTTCAAATTTTTTGTTATCAAGTGAAGAAGTTATTACATAACCTGAAATTACAAAGAATATATCAACTCCAAGATAACCACTCTCAAGAATATTTTTATTAAAATGATTAATTAATACTGCAACTACTGCTAGAGCCCTTAGGCCATCTAAATCATTTCTATAGGAATTATTAATAGTAGATTTAATGCTCATACTTTTTAACTATATCCCTTAAACATTAAATTTTAAATTCTCAATATTAAATATAATAAACAAAGTTAATCATAATTAGCAATACTATTTTTGACCTTTAAATACCATAAGTTATTATTTTAATTGGGCCAATAAAATAATAAAAAACTTTAAATATTATTATCTCCTCATGAAACATTTAAAATTCCTTTAAATACAAGCCTTTGTTTTAAGTTAAAAAAATTTTCCAAAAATATCTTTCATTACTTTTGAATTAAAAAAAATAAGAAATTAAAAATAATTATGATTAATAAATAAATGTCGCTTATTAAAATAGTAATTGATATGCAATTATGATTTATGCTAGTTTTAAAAGAGATCTAAAACTTTACAAAAACAGTTCGTTATTTAATTTTAAATGTTCAAAAAAATTGAAATTTGGATCCTTTATTTATTCATCCTTTTAACTATACCTGTAACAATAAGCTTTGGTCTACTAATAAGAAATGAACTTCTTGAAGCACCAAGATTTAGAGGAATTTCAAAAAAGGCATTATTTTTAGTTGAAATACCAGTAAAAGTTAAAAATATATTCTTTAATAAAGTTATGAGTGTCCCAACAAGATTCCCTTTATTGAATGGTTTTGATGGTAAACCTAATTCAAAAGAATCTTATCTTCTTCTTTCAAGATATAGTGGGAATCTAAAAGAGGGAATAGTTGAACTAATTGATTTAACCAATTTTCAAGTTTTACATACTTGGAATCCTGATATTGATAAATTCAATAAATCGATAAATAATAAAGAAGAGTTTCGTTATGTAAAAAGAGATGCGAATAATTCAAGGTACGTCTTAAATCATCCAAAGTTAATTGAAGATGGTGGTCTTGTATTTAATGATAATTCTCCACTAAGAAAAATTGATTCTTGTTCAAATCTAATTTTTCAAAAATATTATGACAAATTTCACCACTCCATAGAGACAGATATTGAAGGAAATATTTGGGCTTCATCTTATATTTATCCACAAACTCTACCTATTGAAAAAGTTGGTAATAAATTGAGAGATGATCATGGTTATGTTGAAGATGGAATAGTTAAACTTTCCCAAAATGGAGAAATTTTATTTGAGAAGTCTCTATCAGAAATATTCATAGAAAATGGTCTAGAGTATCTTTTATTTGCAACGAATCATATCAATAAATTTACAATAGATCCAACTCATTTAAATGATATTCAACCAGTAGATTTTGATGGAGAATTCTGGAAAAAAGGGGACCTATTTTTATCTTTAAGACATCAATCAATGGTTATATTATATCGACCATCAACAAATAAAATAATTTGGAAAGGCACAGGTCCATTTTTCCATCAACATGATGTTGATATTTTAAATGACCATACGATATCAGTTTTTAATAATAATTCAAAGGATTTTGTAAGCGGTGATGTTGTTGATGGGAACAACCAAGTAATCATTTATGACTTCAAAACTGATAAATATTCTTTATATCTTAATGCTAGTTTGATAAAAAATGATGTAAGAACAATAACTGAAGGTCGAGGTCAGATTTTGTCAAATGGAGACCTTTTTGTTGAGGAAACAAATTTTGGCCGAATACTTTATATCAATTCAGATGGATCTTTAAGATGGACATATGTTAATCGTGCAGATGATAAAAAAACATATAGTGTTGGTTGGGCTAGAATTATATACAATAATAAGGATATTAATATAGTTAAGAAATTTTTATCATCAAGAGTTAAATGTAATGACTGAATCTATCTTGATTTATTTCAACTTCTCAATTATGAAGAGTTTAATTGCCTACTTAGGCCCTGGGATGGGAGGAGGAGTGATAGCAGCAATTTTTGGACTGATTGCTGCATTCTTTTTGGGATTATGGGGTATATTATATTATCCAATAAAAAGGGCTTTAAAAAACAAGAAAGCAAAGAGAAAAATGTCATCCAAAAAAAATATTAATAAAAGAACGTGAATCACTTGATTCTTTGCTTAATTTGCATATCATCTATTGAAATATTCATTCGATCAAATTATCTAGGCTTACTTTCTTCGACGGTGAAAGTTTGCAAAAAATCAATAGGTATAATTTTGAATAAAAATATTAGCGATCACTGGAAAGAAAATATAATTCCTACATATTCATTGCAAATGATCAAGTATTCACTTCAAATGATATTTGTCCTCTTATTGATTACTTTACTTTTCCTAATTACAGAAAAATTTCTGAATAATTTTCTTGAATTTACATTCTCATTGATTGGGATAATCTATTCAATATTAATAACATTTAGTTATGCATATTTAAGAAGGTTAATCTTAAAATGAATAATTACAGTTGGTTGGAACAAAAGCTTCACCAATTTGCTCTATCATCACAATTCATGAGAGAAGTAACTTTTGATTTCGAAAGTTCATTCAAAACTTCTCTACAAAAGCAGGACAACCATGTATTTATTGCAGGACTTGCAAGATCTGGAACGACAATTTTATTAAATGCACTTTTTAAATCAAATAGTTTTGCTTCTTTATCTTATGCTGATATGCCATTCATATTAGCTCCAAACTTATGGTCTAAAATTTCTGTTATTAAAAGTGATTTAAACTTTAAAGAAAGAGCCCATGGAGATGGTATTAAAGTCTCAACCGAGTCTCCAGAAGCATTTGAAGAGGTATTTTGGAAAACCTTTGCTTACGATTATGAATTGGAAGATAAATTTAAAAAATACGTAAATAATATTCTGATAAAATACAATAAAGATAAATATCTTAGTAAAAATAATCAAAATATAAGAAGAATTGAATTAATTTCTAATATTTTTAAAAATTCAAAGATACTTGTCCCTTACAGAGATCCAATCCAGCACTCATACTCTTTACTTATTCAACACAAAAAATTCATTGAAGATTGCAAAAATGATCTTTTTATATCTAAATATATGAAATGGATTGGTCATACCGAGTTTGGTCCAAATTACATACCCATTCGAAAGGATAATCTAACTTTTAAAGATGATCTGAATATCAATCATTGGATCGAGCAGTGGTATCTTACTTATAAAAACACGGTTAAATTGCTAAAAAATAAAAACAACATTATATTTATAAGTTATGAAAAACTTTGTTCAAGCAAAGAATATTGGTATAAGATTCAGAAAAAAGTTCAAATTGAAAATTTATACAATTTTGAATTTAAAGAATCAAAAAAAGAAATCCGATTAAAAACTAACAAAGAATTATGTAAAAAGGCTTATTCTTTATACCTTGATTTAAATAATTTAGAGATTGAATAAAAAAGTTCTCAATAATAATATTTAATTGAATTTAACTTCAATATTTTAAATTACAACTACTAAGAAAATAAATTTGATTTAATTTAAACTTATAGATAGAAAAAATATTAATTTATTAAAGTCTTTTTCAAAGTAAATTTAAAATTTAAATTTATTAAATAATATAAAAAAGTTGAAATTTCATCATCATATAATAGGATAATTCTCAAAGTTATATGTAGATTATTGGATAAACAATTACTTAAAAGAAGAATAGCTAATTATGTACCAAATTTTTTAATTGAAATATATAAAACACTAAAAATAATAAATTGGTACTCAAGAAGAAATTGTTCAATGCCAGCTCCATATTTTATAAAACAAAGTATTTTAATTAAAAATAGTGTTTCAAGCGCAGTATGGATTGAAACAGGTACATTATACGGAGATACAACACGATTCTTATCTGAAAATTTTGTTGAAGTACATACTATCGAACCTTCTAATTATTATTATGAAAAATCTAAATCTTTATTAAAAAATTCAAAAAATATTGTTTTTCACAAAGGATCTTCATCTGAGTGCTTATCAAGTATATGTAAAAATCTTCAATGTGATATAAGTTTCTGGCTTGATGGACACTATAGTGGGGGCAAAACATATTCAGATGTTTTGGAAACACCTATTATTCAAGAATTAGAAATTATAGATTCCTACATTCATAACTTCAAAAAAATTTCGATTTTTATTGATGATGTAAGAGAGTGCTTTAATAAAGCTAAAGATTACCCTTCTCTTGATAATTATGTTAACTGGGCCAAAAAAAATAATTTCAAATGGACTATAGACCAAGATATTTTTATTATGAAAAATTTCTAGTTTGTAGTTTTTGTATCTTTAAAATATATAAATATACTATTTTTAAAAAGTCAAAATAACAATAGAAAACTTTTTTTTCAAAAAAAGTTTTTCTTACATAAATTACCAAAGATTTACTTTTTATCTATTGCAACTTAAATTAAACACTTTCAATATTAATTTGTTTTTCTAGTTTGCAAAGCTTGTATCTATTTTTTGCGTATTTTTTCGCTATACCTTTATGCGAAATAATTAGTATTCCAATATTTTCTTGAATTAATAACTCGATACTTTTTAGTTCGTTTGCATTATCAAGACCACTTGTTGTTTCATCAAGAAAAACAAATTTTGCATTAGAAATAATTGTTCTCGCAATAAGAAGTCTTTGAAACTCTCCACCGCTTAATTCCGTTAGCTTTTTTCTTTTTTCAGTTATAGAAATAACCATATCCTTACCAAATAAATTTTGTAAAACTCTTGATATTTCATTCCTTTTTGATGGATTTGCAGATTCTAGAAATTCATAAGCGGTTATTCCATCTACTAATAAGTTTTGAGAATTCAAACAAAATAAGGAGCCCAGATATTTTTTATCATCTTCAAAACTAATATTATCTTCAAGTTCAAATTTCGAGTAATCATCAGTTTTAGTTATAAATTTAGATAACATTAATAAATTGCAAAATGTTGTCTTACCTATTCCTGACTCTCCTTCTATAGTAGTTATTTCTCCTGAAGAAATTCTTATTTCATCTAGAATATTAAAAGGTATTTTAAAATAACAACTTTTTCCTGTTATTCTCAATATCGATTTATTTGGAATTTCAATTTCACCTTGATTTGTTTTTTTATTGAATATATTTACAAACTTCTTGCTATTAATTAATTCTTCTAGTTGAGAACTATTTATGCTTACAGCAGCTATGGTGTTATAAATTTGATTAGCTATACCAGCTAATCTAAAAAAACAGATTAAAATTGTAGCTAATTCTCCTGGAGTAATGTTATTTTTATCAGCGCTTGGGTTGTTAAAAATCAAAATATAATAAGCAAAAACAACAACAACATATACTGCCACTTCAAGCATAGATCTCGGTATACTATTGAATATAATGGTTTCAGCTTCAGCCTTACGAACCTCATTATTTCCCCTATCATACTTTGAAAATATATTTTGAAAACTTCCGTTAAAAAATAAATTAAACTTATCCCTGAAACTAAAAGTTAACAAAGCTTTCATTCTTTTATCTTGATTGTTTATTATTTTAGATCTTCTTGTTAAGAGGGGAGAAAGAATCTTTATGATCGCAAAATAATACAAAGCCACACATAATACAGATATTAAAACTAATAATGGATATTTATAAATCAAATACATTGAAAGAAAAATACTTACGATAAATGGAGGTATGGCACTAGTTATAGGAACAAAAATACCATTGACTATGCGATAGTTTGAAATTGTATTTTTCGTTATAAAACTTGATTCTTCTCCCGACCATATAATCAATGATTTATTTAATGAAGAAATGAATGAATTTAAATATATACTTTGACTCGTCAGTGCTATTATCCTTCCACATATACGCATTATGTAAATTTTAAATAATCCAAAAAATATACTCGTTAAGAGAATTAAAATAAAAATTAAATTTGAAAATATTAATTTATCGTTTTCGGGCTGAAGAATAATATTTATAGTTGATAAAAAACCAATCTCAACAAAAGCTCCAAGAATTGAAATTAGTATTAAAAATAAAACGTTACCAAAACTATTCTTCGACTTAAAAAAGACTTGGTAGATAAATTTATAGCTTTCTTTTTTCAAATTAGAGTTCTGAGAATCTAGGCTTATATGCCACAAGACAAATCTTATAGTCTTTATATTGAAAAACTTTTCTTATAAAAGGATCAAATATTATAGGGAAAAGTCTTAATGGAAGCGTTAATAACCATGTAAGTTTAACACTTAATAAAAAATTTAAATTTCGAATAATTTTCTCTAATAATTGAGAGAAAACCCCGCCACGAATAGTTATTTCTTCCACCTTAAAGCCTGAAATTGCGCATAATTCCTCTAACATTGTTTTGCTATATCCTCTTCTTACATGACCCCCGTCTTCAAATTTAGAAAATGGTCCTAAATCATCTCTATTGATTACATTATAAAAATAATAAGGAGAAGTTAACAATAGAAATCCCCCAGGTTTAAGTTTTGAAAAAATATCTTTCATTAATTTTAGATCATCAGATATATGCTCAATATTTTCAGAGTTTATAATTACATCATAATTTTCATAAGGAAACTTATCTAATTCTCTTGCATCAAAAGTATCAAATGTACAATTTTCTAAATTTGCTAATTTAGCTCGCATAGTGCATTTTTTAGTTGCACTTGCATTCCAAGAAAAGCCTCTCGCTATATATCCTTTAGTAGCCGCTTTAATAGTATATGCACCAGTTCCACAACCAATATCTAAAAGAGTCCAATCATCTACCGTTTGAGGTAATCTGCTTGAAATCCATCTCCATCCATCCAGAGTTAATGGACCACCATATATTAGATTAAGATTTGGGATCAAAAATCGCTTAAGTTTTTTCAGCATAAAATTTACCCTTTCTATCATCCTAATATAAAAGATCAAGAGATCCAGTTATGAAAGGATAAAAAGTTGAAACTATAGAAGCTGCTAGATAGTAATATAAACATTATTAGAAGAAGGTTGGGAAAATTTTATGAAGGTTGTTTTAATTTCATCTAACTCAAGTCCCAGAGGGGGAGGAGAAGATTTCATAATCTATCTTGCAAGAGTATTAAGTAAATTCTATAAAAAAACTTTATTTGCTATTTATTCAGATAAAGCCTACATGAATAATTTTGTATTAAATATCAGACAATATACTAACAAAATAACAAGAGTTAATTACAATGAATTATCTAAAAGAAAATTGAGATTTTTTTCATCAATATTTGATTTAAAGCAGATATTTAGAATTTATAAATCCATAAATAAAATTAATCCAAATTTAATTATTATTAACCAGCAATATGATGAAGATGCTCTTGATATAATAATTAGTTCAATTTTCTACAAAATAATAAATTATTCTGCTTCAGTTAAGATTGCATGCATAATGCATATGCCAAGAGTTAGTAATAAAATTATGAAGCAACCCTTAGGTAAATCAAGATATATTTTTTTATTGATTTTCTATGGTTTGTTAAAACCAAATTTTTTACTCACAACCAGAGAATGCTTAGAAGAATTTCAAAAATATTATTTTTTAAACAAAAAAAAGTCATTTCTTATGAGAAGCCCCTTACCAGATATTAAAAGGAATATAAGCAAAAAATACTCAATAGAAATTATTAAAAATTCTGAAATCCCCGAATATGCTAAAAATAAATTAGCTAAATGGGTTAAAAAAAAGAGGCAAATCATTTTATTAGGTTGCCAAATGAAAACTCAAAAAAATCCTTTATTTGCACTTTCATGCTGGATAAAATTCAGAAATCTATATAAAAGCAATGCATGTTTTTTAATAATTGGAGATGGTCCTCTAAAAAATGAGATCTCAAAGAGAATATCAAATTTAAGTGATAAGGATAGAGAAGATACACTACAAATTAATTGGGTTAAAGAACTTAGCAGATATATCTTAATTGCAGATCTTTTATTAATGCCAAGCTCTTTTGAGGGCATGAATCTTACACTATTAGAATCCATTTCTTACAACAAAGATATAATTTTAAGTAAATTTGAAGGGATAAATGAAATAAAAGATTTTGATAAATGTTGTGAACTGATAAATTTATTTGATGAAAAATTATGGGCTAAGAAGATTCATAAAATACTTTCTAGTCAACTCAACCAAAAATACGAAAACATTTTAAATAAAAAGTTTATTTATCACTATTCAGACCTTGAATGCCTTAATTCAATCCAGAAAAGCATAAACCTCTCATAAAAATTTTAGATTTTTATTTTAAGAAAATATCTTATATTTTTGTTCATATTTATTTAGTAAAGAATTGGGATTAATATTTATAAATTTTTAAAAAAAATTTAAACTTTCATATAAAAAAGCTTTTTAAACCTTATATTAGTATTTGCTAGAGTTTTAAATAAAACATTAAAAGGGAATTGAATCATAAAAATCAAAAAGACTTAAATAAAATAATTATTGGACATACAGGCTATATTGGCAGTCTTCTGTTGGAAGAAATAGCCAAAAAAGAAGCAAATATTTTAGGAATTTCAAGAAAGCAAAGTTTTATAAAAAATAAAACAAAAACTAAAAACTTTTTAGAAATGCAATCTGACATATTTAGAGATAAAATTTCTGAGGAATTAATTCTTTCATCCAGACAAACTATCTATATATGTGCACATAATGTAAAAACTAATTTTGACAAAAGGAGAAAAAGTCTTGATTTTGTATATATGTCAAATAAAAAATTTTATGTAAATTTTATTAATAATATTAAAAAATTAAACCCAGCTAAATTAATTTTTCTTTCTTCAGGAGGATCTTTATATAACAATACAGATATTTCTAATCCCTCTGATGAGAATTCTAATTTAAATCCATTATCCGAATATGGCTTAAGTAAATTTATTTTGGAAAATTTTTTAATTAATTTTTCAAAACAATATCAAATTCCATTGATAATTTGTAGAGTGAGTACGATCTATGGTGATTCTCCCTCTGCAAGAAAATTTGGATTTATAAATTACCTTAAAGAATGTGCTTTAAAAAATATTTATCCAGTTATTTATGGAAAAGATACTTATAGGGACTATTTACACATTGAAGATTTAATTAATATTTTAATAAAAATCGGTAATAATGATCTTTCATCAAATACATATAATATTGCATATGGTAAAAGCTATTCATGTTTGGAGATTTATGAAAAAGTCAAAAAATTTTTTAATCAATTTGGAATCCAACTAAAAGATTTTGAAGATAAGGGAATAAGAGAAGGAGAGAATAATAAGATATTTATCTCATCAAATAAATTAAAAAATAAACTATCTTGGAGACCAAAGATTAATATAAATGAAGGGATAAGAAATATCCAAACTTATTAAATAATAATTTTATTAATAATTAAAAAATGATTTATTGATTTAAATAATTAACTTCTTTTTTTTTAACCTTAATTATTTTTTTAGTCCAATTCTTTCGCCAAAGTAACATGCTTTTTCAAGTATTTCCTTACACCATTCTTGATTATCTACATACCAAATAATTGTTTTTTCTAATGCTTTTGTAAATTCAGTATTTGCTTTCCAAGAAATCTCAGATTCAATTTTATTAGAGTTTATGGCATACCTAAAATCATGTCCAGGACGGTCTTTTACAAAATTTATAAGTTCTTTATAAGAGTAATTTTGGGGTCTTATTATATCTAACCTTTCGCAAATGGTCTCAACAATTCTTAAGTTAGTTAATTCTTTATAACCACCAACACAATATTTATTTCCTTCCCTCCCTAAAAAACTGATTTTCAAAAGAGCATCAACATGATCCTCAACAAATAACCAATCCCTTATATTCTTACCATCTCCATAAATTGGTATATTTTGTTCTGATAATGCTTTGGATATAGTTAATGGAATTAATTTTTCAGGAAATTGCCAAGGGCCAAAGTTATTACTGCAATTAGTTGTAATTGTAGGGAGTCCATAAGTGTGAGACCATGCATTTACAAGATGGTCAGATGAAGCTTTTGAGGCTGAGTATGGGCTTCTGGGATCATATTGAGATTTTTCATTAAATAATGAATCATCATAATTTAATGAACCAAAAACTTCATCAGTACTGATGTTTATAAAACGGAATGATCTTTTTCTTGATTCTTTCAAATTTTGATAATAATTATTTGCATTTTCTAATAAATTAAGAGTTCCAATTATATTATTTTCTATAAATGGTTTTGGATTATCAATAGATCTATCAACATGGCTTTCTGCAGCTAAATGAAAAACTAAATCTGGATTACAAGAATTAATAACTTTTTTTATATCTTCACTATTTATTAAATTTATTTGAAAATGTTTATATCTTTTTGGATCTATATTTAATTTTTTTATAGTTAAGTTAATAGAAGTTAAATCACTGGAGTAAGATAATTTATCTAAGTTATAGATGCTGCTTTCAGTATTCTCTAGAAGTTTCCTTATCAGACAACTACCAATAAATCCTGCTCCTCCAGTAACTAATACTCTTGGAAATCGTTCTTGAAATTGATCTTTAACTAAATTCATTTTCCTTCAATTAATCAATTACTTATTAAAACTGGAAACTAAATTTTCCAAATATAAGCCATAGCCACCTTTACTTAAATTTTGAGCTATCTTGAGGATTTTTGAATCATCTATCCAACCTTTCCGCCATGCAACTTCCTCTGGGCAACCTACTTTTAATCCCTGCCTATGCTCAAGAGTTCTAATAAAGCCAGATGCTTCATACAATGATTCGAAATTTCCAGTATCTAACCAAGCCATTCCTCTACCCATTAACTCAACATTCAACATTTTATCTTTTAAATAACTTAAATTGAGATCTGTAATCTCATATTCATTTCGTGAAGATTTCTTTATATTCTTAGCTCTCTCAACGACACTATTATCATAAAAATATATTCCAGTTATCGCATACCTAGTTTTAGGGTTTTGTGGTTTTTCAACTATATTAATTAGTTGACCTTTTTTATTAAATTCTGCCACTCCATAATTTTGAGGATCTCGCACTTCATAAGCAAATAACTTTGCTCCAATTTGATTAGAACTACAATTTTCTAATTTTGATATTAAATCTTGACCATGAAATAAATTATCCCCAAGAATTAAAACTACTGATGAATCTTGAATAAATGATTCGCCAATTATAAATGCTTGAGCTAATCCTTCTGGCTTATCTTGAATTGCGTATTCTAAATCAATCCCAAATTGACTTCCATCTCCAAGTAATCTTTTAAAATTTTTTTGATCATACTCATTTGTAATAATTAATATTTCTTTTATCCCTGCAAGCATCAATGTTGATAATGGATAATAGATCATTGGTTTATCGTAAACTGGTAGAAGTTGTTTACTAAGACCTAAAGTTAGTGGATGAAGCCTAGACCCTTTACCCCCCGCTAAAATTATTCCTTTTCTTTTCAACATTATTTATAAATTAAAGATAATTTTATTTTATATTAATAAATAAGTAATTTTTATATTTTTTAGCTTCTTATTTGAACCAATTGAGAAATGTTGCCATAAATTAACTTTCATTTATTATCCCATTGCGAGAATTATTGCGGAATTTAGCTATATCGTCAACTATCAACATACATTAGTATAGTATTCGATAGATGAGAATCGTCCTAATCTATCGTTATTAATGAGAAAATTAAGTGGAGCCAAGGAGATTCGAACTCCTGACCCCCTGCATGCCATGCAGATATCAAATCAAGCTATAACTAAGTTTTGCAACTGTTTTCCCTGATTAGCTCGCAGGGTAGCTCGCACAGAAAACAATATTAACAATGTCTGATGAAATTGACTTTTTTTATTTTAATTATC